>WSSedL1CaDRAFT_10001882_pt1 | contig 11448 bp, 8 predicted proteins | sample WetSurSL1Cattail_FD_9464 | JGI IMG/M metagenome (IMG submission 9464)
CCCGCCGCTGGATGAACCACCATACCTCTCGGCTTGTTTATAACAATAATGTCATCGTCCTCATAAAGCACATCAAGCTTTATCGCTTCAGCCTTCACTTCAAGCAGAACCGGTTCCGGCACGCATACCGCCACCGTTTCACCGATTCTCAACTTATAACCGGCTTTTTCATTTTTTGCATTAACCTGGACACTGCCATCCTCAATCAGTTTTCCAACATACGATCTTGAAAACCTGTCCAGTTTCGCTGTCAGCCATGTATCAAGGCGCTTTCCAACATCTTGTTCCGTTGTTTCAAAGCATTCATTTTTCATCTTTTAACTCATCCTGATTCTTTTTCGGCGTTTCCTTGTAAATAAAAAGCATATATACCGCAAGAAGTATCGTACCGCCGGTTACAGCCATATCTGCAGCATTGAAAATAGGAAACGCATAGGAGCCTATATAAAAAAGCAGATAATCCGTAACCTTTCCAATCAACAGTCTGTCTATATAATTCCCAATCGCACCGCCTAATACCATGGAAAGTGATAATCGTAGAAATGGGCTTTTATTTTTGATCATAAGGTAGATCAAACCCGCTGATATGATCGGAATTATAATTAGGAATACCATTTTGCTGTCCTGCAATATGCTCCAGGCGCCGCCTGGATTCCTATGAAGCGTTAGATAAAAAAACTTGTCAACTACAGGTATCATCTGATCCGTCTGAATATTTGCAACTACATAGTATTTGGCAATCTGGTCAATTACCACAATAATGATTGAAATGATGATCCAAAGCATTCGTTTGACCTTCCTTTTTTGAATTATTTTACTGCTGCTGCGGCTTATACCAGTGTATGATATCGTTGTAGCGGTCCCAGGTATCAGGTGTAAGCGGCCCTCTCATGTTTTTGCCGTAAACCATGGCATTTCTGGTAAAATAAAGACCTATATACGGTGTGTCATTTGAAATCTGCTCAAGAGCAGCCTTATAAAGTATCTTTTTGTTGTCTGCATTGTCTTCTTTGAAAATCGCGTTGATGTATGCATCAAGCTGCATATTGAAATACCCGGAAATATTACGGGCCTTTTCGTAGGATATCGGCAACGAAACAGGAAGGTAGTTGCTTGAATACAAATATGATATATCCGGTATCTGCGGAATTCTGCAGCCGATGAAAGCCATATCGAATTTGGCAATGCTGGTTCTTGCGAGCAGATCACTCCATTCCACCTGTGTGCAAACTGCCGGAATACCGGCCAGTTCCAGTTGCGAACAAATCAGCTGCGCAGCATGCACCCGGATACTGTTGTTGGAATTGACCAGCAGTTCCACCTTCAGATACCTCCGCACACCTCTGATCACCTTGTAATAGCCTTGCTTGCTTTCTTTCCAGCCTCCCAGCTGCAACGCTTCCTTCGGTGTTTTTGCGGTAATAGCGGTATTTGTGACTGTTGCTGTGGGATTATTCATCGAGACAGCAGTGCTTGTTGATGCGGCATCAACGTTACTCGCTGTATTGACTGACTCTGTTGAATTATTTATATTGCCGGAGGTTATTCCAACTGGATTTGTTATTGTTGTAAAAGCGTTTAATACTGCCGGATCCGCCGATACGCCTTCCAGATTGGAAATCCAACTATCCGGCAGTACAGGTATTTCAGCAGCCTGCGCATCACCGGGCAATACCGCGGAAATCAGCTTGTCCCTGTCAATTGCCAGGGAAATAGCTTTACGCGCATATTTATCGCTCATAACAGGGTTACTGAGGTTGAATGCCAGCATTTCAAATTCTCTTGATGTGTATTTCTTTATAGTAAGGTCGGTTCTTCCCTTGTACTTTGAAAAATCGCCTGAATCAATCCCCATCACATCAATATCGCCCGTCTGCAAAGCTCCCATTGCATCATCCGTACTGTTGAAAACATTTACGTTTACTGTATCTATATACATGCTGTTCTTGCTATTATTATCAATACCCAGGTACCACCAGTTTTTATCAGCTTTGAGGATGACCTGCTTTTTTTCGGTATAGGATTCGAACCTGTAAGGTCCGGTTCCGACAGGTTTGAAGCTTTTGCCTGAAGATAAGGCATTTGATTGATTGAATTGATGCTTTGGAAGTATTGGAAATGTCATCATTTCAGGAAGGAATGAATTGGGCTTTATCAGCACCAGTTTGAAATTTGAAGAATCCACTGCAACACAGGTTGCAATACTCTGCACCAGTGGCTTGTAGACTGAATCCAACCCTGCATTCATCAATAGTTGAACCGTAAATTCCACATCTGATGCTGTGAAAGGTTGACTATCCTGCCATTCCACATTATCCCTGATATGAAAATTCCAGATGAGTCCATCTGCTGACGCTGTCCATGAATCGCTCAGTTTGGGAATTGCCTGCTGTTTTTCATCCAGACTTGTCAGACCTTCATAAATAAGGTTCAGGAAGTCGGAAACATAGGTGTTTTTTGTAAGAACGGGGTTGAATGTATCAGGTTCAGTAGTGAAAAGATTCAATGTCCCGCCGGAAACCGGTCCCTTGTCGAGGATATCATAATCTTCCTGATATTCCTCAGTATTGCCGATAACGTTATACTGCTGCAATTGCAGCTGATCAAGACCTGATCCGTACTGGCAGGCTGATAATAAAAAACATATGACAAGCATCAATACCATTCCCGTTGATTTTTTCATATGCTGCTCCTGACTGCAGTTTGCTTCAGTTGCATGAAAGCTGCGAGGCTTCCGGTTTTCCCATTGTCACCCCGGTAGGAGAAAAACAAATCATTGCGGCATTTTGTACAGATACCGCTATTATGGACGTTTTCTTCCCTCAGTCCTTTTTCAATCATTTCTGACTTTATTATTCCATGTAAATCGATTCTCCATTTACCATCTTGAATGGCTTCATAAAATGCCGCGTTCTGGTGTTTTGCATTAAAAAGACTGTAAACATCCTCTCCAACTTCAAAACAGCAGCTTCCAATTGACGGTCCCATGACCGCTATGAGCCTGTCCGCATGAAAACCCGGTAATTGAGCCATTTGCTCAAGTGCTTGCTTCACAATACTTTTCAGAGTTCCTCTCCATCCCGAATGCAGCAATGCTGCAGCCTTGATTCCAGGCTCAAACAGAAACACCGGAATACAGTCTGCATGAAATGTCACCATTGTTACACCTTTTGCCTGTGTCATCAGACCGTCGACACCTGTCAGATCACTTTCCCTGCAAAAACCTTTTCCAATATCACTCTTATCGACATTGCGGACAATATTCCCATGTACCTGGTTTGTCAGAACGAGACTGTTTGCATCAAAGGCGGCAGAATCACACAATAACTGAAAATTTCTCAGAACATTATCCCTGCTGTCATTTCTGTTGAAGCCAAGATTCAATGAACTGCACTCACCCGTACTGAAACCGCCTGACCTTGTACTCATGCAATGTGCAAGCATGTCGCCATACTCTGTAAGGCATTCAAATTCTATATACCTCAGATCGCCGTCTGTAACAAGTACAGTTCCGTTTCCTATTTTTTCTTTCGTTTTCAAGTGTGCGTTCCTCTTCCCAGGGGGCTGGTTGTTGACTAAAGTCAACTGCTCGCCCATGCGTCCTGGCTGGTCGTTGACTAAAGTTAACTGCTCGCCCATGCATTCGGATAATCAACTCTGACTTTTATATTAGCATACTCCAAACATTAAAAAAAGCACTTGCGTGCTCTTTTTATAACGCATCGGTTCAAAATAAATTTTTCGATTATAAAAAATTTTTATTTTGAACCGATGCGTTTCAACGAGGCTGGTCGCAAGCAGAGCTTGCTGCTCGCCTGTTCATCCGGGGCGGGAAATATTCTCGCCGCCTGAAAACCAATTTGGTACCCGCCACCTGGGCTTTTGCGAAGCAAAAGAGTCATTGAGGTGAGGGGGACTCTTTCGCCTCATTATTACTTTCATTTGATAGGGCTCAAATGGTCTGACACTATCTTCTCGGCTCAACGATGAACTTTATGGCGGTCCTTTCCTCACCATCTATGACAATGTCAGTAAATGCCGGTATACAAATCAGTTCAATGCCTGATGGCGCCACAAACCCCCGGGCGATTGCAACTGCCTTGACCGCTTGATTGATAGCGCCTGCTCCGATCGCCTGCATTTCAGCCATGCCTTTTTCTCTGATGACACCTGCCAGAGCACCAGCAACAGAATTTGGATTGGATTTTGCTGAGATTTTTAATACATCCATAATAATAAATACCCCCTAATGCAAACAATATTATATAAAAAGTATTTATTCTACACAAAAATTGAAATTCCTTTTTATTTAGTTAAATTTTTGAATTATATGAATATTATAACGCATTAGTCAAAGAAAATTTTTCGGCAGTAGAAAGATTTTCTTTGACTAATGCGTTATAATAAGGTTTGCCTCGTTATATTATATCTCCATTACTTTTGACAATCTCTGGATCTTCAAAGTCTTGCCCGTTTTATCGTCAATGTCCATATGAACGGCATTAAACTGGACACTGCCTTTAGCGAGTTCAAACCTTACCGGCATACCCAGAAGGAATTTTTCGAGAACTATTTCCCTGTCCACACCGATAACACCTTCATAAGGTCCTGTCATACCCACATCGGTGATGAATGCAGTTCCGCATGGCAATATCCTCTCATCAGCTGTCTGTACATGCGTGTGGGTTCCGATCACACCGCTTACCCTGCCATCCGCGTGCCAGGCCAGTGCACATTTTTCGGAAGTTGCTTCTGCGTGTATGTCTACTATGATGACCCTGACCTGGCTTTTCAAATACTCCAGTTCTCTGTCCAGTGATCTGAAAGGACAGTCCACGCCATCCATGTACACTCTTCCAAGTAAGTTCACGATACCGAGTTTTCCTCCAATGATCGTCGATCCTTTTCCCGGTACTCCGGGCGAATAGTTAGCAGGCCTGATGATTTTGGAATCGCAATCGATAAAATTAGTAATTTCTCTTTTAGACCATGTATGATTTCCCATGGTGAGTGCGTCGATACCGCATTTATAAAGCTCCTGCGCCACGACACTGGTAATGCCGGTTCCTCCTGCCGCATTTTCACCATTCGCTATACAGAAATCGAATGGCATTTCCCTGCGTATGCTGCTTATCATTTCCCTGGCTGCTTTTCTGCCGGGGTTTCCTACGATATCACCAATGAACAATACCTTCAAGACAATTCCTCCATAGTATAAAATATTACACTGTGTAAATAAGCTTGCAGACTTGCGTTTTGCATTGCTTTAATCTAATATAACATAAAAAGCGCGCCTCGGCACGCCTTTTGTTTATTCCATTATTATATTGGATCTGCACTAAAAAATAAAGAGGGCTGTTAGCCCTCTTTATTTATTTAGCATATTCGATTGCTCTGGTTTCTCTAATTACATTTACCTTTATTTGTCCCGGATATTCCAGCTCACTCTCGATTTTCTTAACAATTTCACGAGCCTTCAATACCATTTCATCATCAGATACGTCTTCCGGCTTGACTATTATCCTTATTTCCCGTCCCGCTTGAATTGCAAAACATTTTTCAACGCCGGGGAAGGAATTTGCTATCTCTTCAAGCTTTTCAATTCTCTTGATGTACGATTCAAGTGTTTCTCTTCTTGCACCTGGTCTTGCTGCCGAAATTGAATCAGCGGCCTGTACCAGTACAGCGACAATCGATGTAGGTTCAACATCTCCATGATGTGCCATAATCGAGTTGATGATGTCATTTCCTTCCTTGTACTTTTTGGCAAGGTCGGCACCAATGGTTACATGAGAACCTTCAACTTCATGGTCTACAGCTTTGCCTATATCGTGCAGAAGACCTGCTCTCTTTGCAAGCACCACATCTGCACCGATCTCTGCTGCCATAATTCCAGCGAGGGTCGAAACCTCAATGGAGTGATTCAGCACGTTCTGACCGTAGCTGGTCCTGAATCTAAGCTTGCCAAGAAGCTTGATGACTTCAGGATGCAATCCGTGAACGCCTGTCTCAAAGGTGGCGCGATCGCCTTCCTGGCGAATAGTATTCTCAACTTCCTTCTTTGCCTTTTCAACCATCTCTTCGATCCTTGCAGGGTGTATCCTGCCATCGACAATAAGCTTTTCCAGTGTTATCCTTGCAACTTCACGTCTTATTGGGTCAAATCCCGAGAGTATTACAGCTTCAGGTGTATCATCAATGATCAGGTCAATTCCCGTAAGAGTCTCGAGTGTTCTGATATTTCTGCCTTCACGGCCTATTATGCGGCCTTTCATTTCATCATTAGGCAGTGGTACGACTGATACTGTGGTTTCGGATACATGGTCAGCGGCGCATTTCTGTATCGCTGTTGCAACAATGTCTCTTGCTCTGCTGTCAGCATCATACTTTGCTTTTGCTTCAAGATCTTTAACAAGCATCGCAAGTTCATGCTTCACTTCATCCTCAACATTACGGATGAGGTATTGCTTTGCATCCTCCACAGAAAGTCCTGAAATTCTTTCAAGTTCATCAAGCTGCCTTTTCTGCAGTTCAGCAACCTTTTCCTGTGTGGCTTGAACTTCCTTCGTTTTCTTGTTCAGGTTTTCTTCTTTCTGCTCCAGCGATTCAACTTTTTTGTCGAGAGTCTCCTCTTTCTGGACCAGTCTTCTTTCCTGCCTTTGAATCTCATTCCTGCGTTCCTTGATCTCCCTGTCCAGTTCCATTCTGCTTCTGTGAACCTCTTCCTTTGCTTCAAGAAGAGCTTCCCTCTTTTTACTTTCGGCCATTTTCAATGCATCATTAACAATTCTCTTGGATTCCAGTTCAGCACTGCCGATTTCAGCTTCTGCATCATTTTTCCTGCGGTTATATCCTTTACGGAACGAAATAATTGAAGCAACTATCGCCCCAATTATCAGGCCAATCAATATTCCTATACCTACTTCTAAAAAAATAACACACACCTCCTTATATTCAGTTTTCAATGGTCACTCCAGTCGAATGGGCGAACAGTTGACTTATGTCAACGACAAGCCCGATTACGAACCGGATATTAGATAATGTGCAGATGACTAGAACCATCCGCTATATATCTCAAATACAAATTAATTGTAAACTTTTTTAATTTTTATGTCAAGAAAAACAAAGATGGCGGTAATCAGCCTATTTGATACACTATCGCTCTATTTCAGCCGATAATTTTCTATCGAAAACCAAGTTTTTCAGTAATGCAAAGAAGGTTTTTCAACGTCTGGCCTTCTTTCCTGACCTCTCTTTTCTACAATTGCCGGCTGTATTCGCTTCCCTCAGATCACGCCTGTGCTGTTCAGGCCATACAAGGCATTCTTTTCCAAAGCCGATCAGATCCTCTCTGCCGGCTTTCCTCAGAGCCTCTCTGACCAGGGCTTGATTCTCGCTGCGTCTGAACTGCAGCAGTGCCCTCTGCATGGCCTTCTCCCTCGGCGATATCGGTACATAAACGCTTTTCATCGTCCTTGGGTCCAGCAATGTGTAAAACATACAGGTAGACAGCGTTCCAGGCGTAGGATAGAAATCCTGTACCTGTTCCGGCGTATATCCGTTGTGTTTAAGATAAAGCGCCAATTCGACCGCAGCATTTAAATCGCTTCCCGGATGACTCGAGATCAGATACGGTACAAGATACTGCTCTTTTCCGATATTCTTGTTTATTTCATAGAATTTCTTTACAAAAGCATCATAAACCTTCCCACCCGGTTTGCCCATTTTTTCAAGTACTCTGTCAACAACATGTTCAGGTGCAACCTTCAATTGCCCACTGACATGGTACTCGCAAAGCTCCTTGAAGAAGTCATCATTTTTGTCAAGCATCAGGTAATCATACCTGATCCCCGACCGGATAAAGACCTTCTTCACATCCGGTATCTGCCTGAGTTTTCGAAGAAGCTCCAAATACTCGCTGTGATCCACCTTAAGATTTTTACAGGGCTGCGGGTAAAGGCACTGTTTTCCTTTACAGGTACCATGCTCCTTCTGTCTGTCACAGGCAATATTTCTAAAATTAGCCGTCGGACCGCCCACATCATGGATGTATCCTTTAAAACCAGGCTGCCATACAAGCTTCTTCGCTTCATTCAAAATGGAAGCCTGGCTTCGTTTCTGAATGACCCTTCCCTGATGGAAATTCAACGCACAGAAGGAACATCCGCCGTAACATCCCCGGTGGCTGGTGATACTGAACTCCACTTCATTGATGGCAGGAATGCCGCCCAAGTTTTCATAAGAAGGATGATACGTCCTTTCATAAGGCAGCGCATAGACTCTGTCCAGTTCCTTCACTGACATCGGTAAAGCCGGTGGATTCTGAACGACAAATTTATCGCCATGCGGCTGAATCATAATTCTTCCGTTCAATGCATCCTGTTCGTTATACTGAACCATGAAAGCTTCCGCATATGTCTTTTTACTCAAAATTATCTCTTCATAGGATGGCAGTAATATGCTGTGGTCTTCAGCTCCGTTTCCTTCCTGAGCATGCTGATCTGTTTTACCAGACTTCCAGGCTCCTACAGGTTCGATGGTGTCTGATAGATATGCAGTGCCGCGGATATAGCGGATCTTATCAATGGGATAGCCTTTTGATAACGCTGATGCTATTTCTACGATCGGTTTTTCTCCCATGCCATAAATAAGCAGATCAGCTTTGCTGTCCATCAGGATGGAACGCCTTACCTTGTTGTCCCAGTAATCATAATGTGCAAATCTTCTCAGACTGGCTTCCAGTCCGCCTATGATCACCGGAACTCCCTTGAAAGCTTCACGTACCCTGTTCGCATAGACAATAACCGCCCTGTCCGGCCTGTAACCCGCCTTCCCCCCTGGAGAATAACTGTCGTCGCTCCTGGGCTTTTTACTTGCCGTATAATGATTTACCATTGAATCAATAACACCTGAAGAAATAAGCACTGCATAGTTAGGTCGTCCTAACCTCATGAAGTCATTATAAGTTTTCCAATCCGGCTGTGCGATGATCCCAACCCGATATCCTTCACTTTCAAGCACTCTTGTGATGATGGCATGACCAAAGCTTGGATGGTCTACATATGCGTCACCGCTTATATAAAGGAAGTCGATACTGTCCCAGCCTCGGGCTTCCATGTCCTCTCTGCTTACCGGTAAAAATGACATTGCATTCTCCTTAAGTTCCCTGTAACATCAATTTCAAGTTTATTCATCGAAATAATTCATTCTCTGCAATATTAATTCTAACACAAAACCTGCCTGTTTAAACCTCTATGAAACCAATTCCTTAAAATCGATCCTGCCTCGCATTCCATCAAAAGCATTGTTTTTTCTTGCATCGCTGCGAACGTCCTCATTCAGTGCAATTGCCTGCTTCAGGTTTTCGCCGGCAATATCATATCTTCCGAGCATGGCATAAATTGCAGCTATGTTGTAATGCAGCTCTCCATCGGAAGGTTTGATACTCAAAGCACATTTATATGCCTCTATTGCATCATTGTAATGCCGAAGTTCAGTAAGCGCCGCACCAAGGCAGTAGTAGACCTCAAGCTCCTTCGGATTGATATCGATTGCGTTTCTGTATGCTGCAACAGATTCGACATATCTTCCGGCTTCGAAAAGGTTCATGCCCATATTGAAAAACAGATTAAAATCCTGTCCATTCATCCTGATACCTTTCTCATAAACATCCAGGGCCTCCTGCTGCCTTCCTGCAATGGAAAGCGCTATTCCAAGATTGTTGTAGGCACCGGTAAAAGCAGGATTTACTTTTATGGTATTTTGGTATGCCTCGATTGCAGACTCCCAATTGCCGCCTTCCTCCAATGCTACCGCCATATTATAATAATTCCTGTAGCTGTCCGGCTTCAGTTTTATTGCCTCGCTATAACTGGACACCGCATCACTCCAACGCTTCAGCCTGCTGAAAAGGTTCGCCCTGCTGCACCATGCCTGATATTCATCCGGTTTAAGCTTTATTATTTCCTCATAGATCTCCAAAGCTGCCTCATATTTATTTTGCCTTAACAGTGCCTTTCCCAATTCATCTCTTGCCTCAATCCCAAGAGGCTGGAGCTTAATACAGTTTCTGAGCTCTGCTTCAGCCTCCGGGTATCTGGATGCATCATTCAGAAGCCTTCCTGATATGAAATACGCCCTGTAACTGCCATCCCCGTTTTTCATCCTGTTAAGCAGTTCGATTCCCTTATCCTTCTCACTCATATGAACATACGCAAATGCAAGGTTCTCGCCCACCGAAATATTTGATGGATCTAACTCCAGCGCCTTTTCAAAGCTATTGGCAGCTTTTTCATACTTTTTAAGCATAAAATATGTATTTCCAAGATTGTAATGCAGTTCCTGAACCTTCAAAGACGCCTGATCAGCCAATTCCAGTGCCTTTTTATAGCCTTCCAAAGCATCGTTGTATCTTTCAAGCCTGTAACAGATGTCTGCAACATTATAGAAAAGCATATACGATGTACCGGCTACTTTAGCCAGAGTATCGTAAATAGGATACGCATCGGCAAGCTTATTCTCACTAATTAGCGAATGTGCATGATTCAAGGATTTTCTAATGCTCTTCTGAATGTCTTCAGGTAGATTTTTGAGGTCTTTCATTATTTCGTTCGTCTGCTTTTCCCTGGCAGGACGATTGATTCCTTCGGAAGGAAGACACCTTGTATCCGGCTCGGGTTGCACAGACGCTTCAACAAGGCCATTATAAACACCTTTGCTTTTAACCTTTTTGATCATTGAATGATAATCAGTTAAAATAAAAAACGCAGGCAATAATATGCCAAGAAGCAAATTGGATGCCTCTACAACCGGAAGCGCCTCTACATTGTCAATAAAGCCCGGTATGGCGATAGCCAGCGAAAACACCTGGCAACACACCGGTATCACCATCAAAAGGCTTTTTTTCCTAACCAGGCGGTAGAATGTGTATGTCAGAAGTAAAATCATTAAAACGATCATAAAACCGTTTACAACCGACATGTTTTTCCTCCCTACTCCTTATTGGCCATTTGCATTTCCTGCCACTGCACTTTGGAAATCAGTATCTGTCTCGGTTTGCTTCCTTCAAAACCGCCGACGATCCCCCTTGCTTCCATTTGATCCACTATTCTTGCGGCTCTGGCATAACCTACCTTGAACTTCCGCTGTATCAGTGAAACCGACGCCTGCCCCGCCTCAACCACAAGCTCTATAGCTTTTGGAAGCAGTTCATCATTATCTCCGCTGTCACCGCTGAGAGTATTGTCTTCGCTGTTTATTTCTTCTATTATCGTATCATCATAAAGCACATTGCCCTGTGACTTGACAAATTCGACAACCTTTTCAACCTCCGCATCGGTAATATTAGCACCCTGAACCCTGATCGGCTTGGCCCTGCCAACCGGATGCATCAGCATGTCTCCTCTGCCAAGAAGCTTTTCCGCACCTGCCATGTCCAGAATTGTTCTG
>WSSedL1CaDRAFT_10001883_pt1 | contig 11441 bp, 6 predicted proteins | sample WetSurSL1Cattail_FD_9464 | JGI IMG/M metagenome (IMG submission 9464)
GTACTCATCTGCGGCGGACAGGTAGACGTCTTACAGTGGACAGGTACTCATCTGCGGCGGACAGGTAGACGTCTTGCAGTAGACAGGTACTCATCTGCGGCGGACAGGTAGACGTCTTACAGTAGACAGGTACTCATCTGCGGCGGACAGGTAGACATCTTACAGTAGACAGGTACTCGTCTGCGGCGGACAGGTACACATCTGCGGCGGACAGGTAGATCTTTGATGCTCTACAGCTATATTGTGGTTTGAGAGGACTTAAATAATCTGAGTTCGGGATAAGCCTCAGCTGCCGCACGATTGCATCGTGTGGCAAGTAAGTTGGCAATAAAAACAATTAAATGAAAGAAAACCATGCTTAGAAATTATAAATTTGACTTCGTCGATTTTCAATTCATAATCCTATTGATTTAGAGTTGTTGCCACGCGATGCTGCCGCGCAATTGCATCGCGTGGTAGGTAAGGCAACAAGTAGACAACAATAAGAGTATTATATTTTTTTATGCAAGAGAAAGAGGTTGATTGGATGTCGGGTTGATTTAAGTACTTGCCACACGATGCAATCGTGCGGCAGCGGGGGTTCATTATGGTAAAAATGAAGTTGGACAATGGATGATGACAATTGAAGATTATAAAGCTTTGATAAAAGATCCTTCGAAATTTAAAGAAGTATATGCATTGCCCGAAATGCCAACTAAAGCATCTTTAGTAAAAGTACCTCAAGGGACAACAATATGGAGAGGAGAAGCTGCTGATAATAAGTGGGGAATTGGCGGAGGAATTCAGATACAAATAGATAATTGGAGTCAGTATATTGATGAAAGAAAATTATGGTTTAAACTAGTTGACAAATTGTAGTTATGGAAATAAAATTAGAAGACTATAAAACCATTATAGTTGACAAAAAAAAATATGTTTTACCAAAGAGAATAGAACAATATATTATTCTTAGTGAAAATGTTATTGCCATTTCGGTATATTCTCGAAAAATGGATGTTGAATATGGTGTAAAATTAGATGGAGGATACTTGTTTTTTATTAAAGATGAGCAATTGCTTCAATTTAATGTAACGATTTCTAATATGTGGAAAAAAGATAATAATACTCTTGGTATATATGATGGAGTTGAGACTTTATATCTTGATATCAATAAAATGGAGATAATAAGATCAATTTGGAATCCTTGGGGGTTAGATAATCCCGAAAAATATAAATGACATTTGTTTATCTGCGGCGTGGAGTTGCCATTGCTCGTTTTTGTAGATATATCACCATTACTGCTTGTACAATGGTTTAGACAGGTAGGCAGAATTTTCTTTTTAGTGGGGAAAGTTGGATAATGGGAGTATGATAATCCACAAGCAGGCTGGGGAGAGAGCTTCCTTATCCTAATGAGGAGAGTCTCCTCATTAGGCTGTGAGTTGTCTCCTCATTAAGCTGAGGAGGGCTTCCTCATTAGGCTGAGGAGAGTCTCCTCATTGGAAGTGGTGGTGGAATTGTCTCTGATGGCACGTTTCTGCGAGTCGTGCTAAGACAAAGAAAAGAAAACAGACCGTCCTCACGCGTGAAAGCAGCGTCCCGTCACGGGACAGCGTATTCGCAGGCGCGGAAGCTCTGTTTTTTCACGGGACGGAGCTTCCACGCGCGTGGAAGTACTGTTTTTTTGCTTGACAGACCTTCCACGCGTGTGGAAGCTTCATAATTAGTAGTTGACAGTTCATAGTTGACAGTTTATAGTTTATAGTTCATAGTTCATAGTTGACAGTTCATAGTTGACAGTTCATAGTTGACAGTTCATAGTTGACAGTTCTTAGTTAGTAGTTTATAATTCATAGTTTATAGTTAGCATGTCACATCGTTTACGTACATTCTATTTGTTGATCGTATTTTTCTGTTGTATATCGCTGGCCGGTCATGCGGCAGGTGCTACTGCATCTGACGACAATACCAAAGCCCGGGCGGTAGCAACGCTCGACGATCTGGAAAGTTACCAGAAATACGTAGACGCTATTTCGCCTACCGACCTGACCGATTTGCCTGTGGGCATGAAAAAGAAGTTTGGTACGGCCACCGTGACTATTGGGGTTAGTCAGGCTAAGTTTCTGCCTGCCTACACGCAAGTGACCGTGTTTTGTAAGCTGGCACTGCCACAGAACGACCCGGAAACCAATAAACCAAAAGAACTTTATTTCGGAGCTGATAATATAAAACTCTCGCACGGTGGCGGATTGATAGGCGATGCCCGCTTGTATTTATTGCAGGACGTGGTTATTCCCTTTGGCAGCAATTCTTTTTCCGTTACACTAAAGGGTACTAAAGACCTCAAGGTGCCCGACCCGCAAAGCGATACTTATGCTGTGTTTAACTGTAGCGGCATTCAGCAAATAGGGTTATCGGCCGATGTGCTTTTTTCTAAAAACATGTTGGTGGCACTCAATCAGAACCTGGAACCTGACTCCACGCAGCAGGTCAAAGCTTCGTTTAAAACCACGATTACCGACTGGAACGATATACTGGCCGAATTCAGCCTGCAACCTTTTGCCGTAAAGGGTCTGGAAAAATTCGCCATTTCGGTGGACAAAGCCGTGGTGGACCTCAGCGATACGCGCAACTCCCCGGGTGTGGTTTTTCCTGCGGGTTATTCCAACATTGTTCCCGGTCAGGCCGGCCTGTGGCGGGGAGTGTATGTCAACAAGCTCAAAATAACATTACCGCCTGAATTCATGAAGAAGGGTTCGACCGAGCGGGTTAGTTTTGAGGCGAACCAACTGCTTATTGACAATGCCGGACTGACGGGCAACTTTGCTGCCAGTGGTCTTCTGCCCGAAGGATCGGCCTCGGGATGGAATTTTTCTGTAGACAAATTCTTTCTCAATTTAGAAGCCAGTCGGCTGACTGGTGGTGGGTTTGATGGGCGCATCCAGTTGCCGGTATCAAAAGACGATCCGGATAATTCCTGTCGGGGAGGTGTTGCCTATAAAGCCACCATTATGCCCGGCAATGAATATACGCTGGTGGCGAGTTCGCTCTGCGACGTCAATTTTGATTTGTTTCAGGCTCAGGCACACCTGGACCCGACCTCACACATTGAGCTGACGGTGAAAGACGGCAATTTCCGTCCGAAAGCGGTGCTGACCGGTAGCCTGACCATCGAAGCCACCAAACAAGCAAGTTCAGAAACGGCGAAAAACACGAAATCAATTACCTCTATCAAAGGTATCGAGTTTCAGGAGCTGGTGCTGCAAACTGAGTCACCCTATATTCAGGCCAGGTATTTTGGTTACAAAGGCGAAGCTAAAATCGGAAATTTTCCGATCTCGCTTTCCGATATAGGTCTTACTACCAACAATAACGAAGTTACACTCTCGATGGGAGTGAACGTAAACCTGATGGCAGGCAAAATCAGTGCATCTACCAGACTTGGCATTGTGGGAACGATGCAGACTGCCGATGAAACTACCACCTTTGTTTTCAAAAAGCTGAATATTGGTGCGGTGGCTATCGACAATGTCAGTTTCTGTGGATTTAATATCAGCGGCAATGTCAACTTCCTGCGCGACGACCCTACTATGGGTGATGGTTTTGCAGGTACACTGAAGATGACTACCAATTTGGGTAGCCCGATTACGGTAAATGCTCAGGCAGCTTTTGGCTCTATGCCCGACAGTAGCAATCCTGCCGAAGCGTTCCGTTACTGGTATGTGCAGGCCATGGCAACCGGCTTTAATGTTCCGGTTTTTGCCGGTATCAGTATGACCGGACTGGGCGGTGGAGCTAGTTATCACATGCTGAAACTGGCCAGTAAATCGGCACAAAGCCTGTGTGGTATTGATTATACTCCCGATAAATCGTACGGATTGGGATTTAATGCTAAGGTTAACTTCAAGGGGGCAGAAGCTTTTACCGGAGAAGCCGGGTTTGAAATGATGTTTAATTCAAACAACGGATTATCCAATATGGGATTGTACGGCAAAGCTTATTTTGTTCCTCCGTCAGCTATTACCGATTTTTATTCGGACGTAGCCAAGGCAAAGAATTATTTGTCGGACCAAATGAAAAGTACGCTGGGTAATATACAGAACTCTCCGACTTATAAAAAAATGACGGAAAGCGGTCAGTTTGCCGAGCTGGCAAACAATATTCAACCGGTCAATACAACTCTGGATGGAGCTGCCTCTATGCTGGCTAAGGTGGGCATGAGTTACGACTTTAGCAATAATGTATTGCATGCCACTGCCGAAGCCTACCTGAAAACTCCCGGTAACGTAATACGCGGTAGCGGCCTCAACAATAAAGCGGGATGGGTGGTATTACATTTTGAACCCAAAGAATGGTATGTGCACATTGGTACGCCTACCGACCGGATTGGCCTGAAAATAGGAATCGGTAGTCTTAGTGCCGAAGCCAACGGTTATTTTATGGTGGGTAGCCGCATTCCGGCAAGCCCTGCGCCTCCCACTGAAGTGGCACAAATACTGGGAATAAGCTCACAGTCGCTCGACTATATGCGCGACCTGAATGCGCTGGGAGACGGAAAGGGATTTGCCTTTGGCTCCAGCTTTAAAATTGATACCGGTGACTTGCGATTCCTGATGTTCTATGCCAATTTCAAAGCCGGATTAGGTTTTGATATTATGCTTAAAAACTATGGAAATGCCCATTGCGAGGGTAGCACGGAACCTATAGGTATCAACGGATGGTATGCCAACGGACAAGCTTATGCTTACATGCAGGGTGAACTGGGTATACAGGTAAAGCTGCTGTTTATCAAAAAGCGAGTGCCTATTATCAGTGCAGGTGCGGCTCTGCTGATGCAGGCAAAATTGCCGAATCCGTCGTGGTTTTCCGGACAATTGGGGGGCTATTTTAATGTCTTAGGCGGGCTTGTAAAAGGTAAATACAGCTTTAAGGTAACCTTAGGAAATGATTGTAAAATAATAGCCAACTCGGAGAATCCGCTTGAAGATATAAAAATAATTTCGGACTTTACACCAACCGATCAATCGGCCGATGTGGATGTGTTTACAACTCCGCAGGCTGTGTTTAATATGCCGGTCAATAAACCGTTTACGCTCGAGAGTGGATCTGCATACCGCATTAAACTGGATGGTTTCACGGTGTCAAAAGGAGGTGTATCTATACCGGGTAAACTCACATGGAATAGCAACAATGATGCTGTAAGCTTCGAAAGTACTGAAATTCTGCCTCCGGTTTCGGAGCTCAAGGCCTTTGTGAGCGTAAGTTTTGAACAACAAAACGGAAGCTCCTGGCAAACGGTGTTTGATAATGGGAAAAAGGTGACCGAACAACGTGAGCTTACCTTTACTACCGGTACGGCACCCAATAATATTCCGATGCAAAACGTAGCCTATTGTTATCCGGTGAAAGATCAGAAATACTTTTTCCCGTTAGAGCATTACCGGCAAGCTTACGTGCAACTGAAACGTGGTCAGGCTTACCTGTTTGAAGACAGTCAGTACACACAGCAGGTTCAACTGTCGACCGGTGGATCTGTAGTGACAGCCCCTTTCAGTTATGATGCAAATGCCCAAAGGGTAGTTATGACTTTACCTGAGTTGAAAACATCACAGGCATATAGTTTTACATTGGCTGGTGTTCCGGCTGCAAGCAATACGAATAATGTAAAACAAGAAACATCCACCATTGCAACAGATGGTAACGACATCAAGGTGACCAATCAGAAAGCAGTAGGAGTAGTTACCTCATCCGAAGCCAGAACGTATCTGACCTATAATTTTAATACCAGTAAGTATTATGGTTTCGCAGATAAGATGGCGGCTAAAATACCAACAAATGCATTGTATCAGATTATTCTCACCGATGTAGGAGCCTTGCAGTCCGACGTGGCCGGGTCGGAGGCTTTTGATGATGCTGAACTGTGGGGTGTCGACTTATCAGGAACAAAACCTCTGATACAACCGGTGGCATTGCTCACCGACAACTGGTACACGCAGGACATCAAGCCCCGCATCTATCAGCAATATCCGCTCGATGCCGGCATAACCATTAATCGCGATACATCTGTGGTCGGTTTTCCGCCGGTACGGGGAGTGGAAGCCATGACATGGTACAAAACCATGTCTGACAAAGAACCGTATAGGTCGGACTTGATTACACGATTCCCGTATCGTTATTATCAGGATTATTATTATTACACGGACTATAGGGAGTTGCAGAACAAAGTAGTTAGTAAGTATTCTTATAACTTTAGTGCAGTTCCCGACCGGCTACGCCAGATTTTCCTAAAGGGCACATATCCCCTTATGCGCAGAGGTAAGTATCCGGTGTTATTCAGGTATATATTACCGGGGAATATTCAAAGTAGTAGTTATACTTTTGAATTTGAAAATCCTTTACTTTATTAATTCATAGTTCATAGTTCATAGTTCATAGTTCATCATTCATAGTTCTTAGTTCTTAGTTAAACATGTTTTTTCGTCCTTTATATCATCATATTGTTTGGGTGTTGCTCCCACTTCTGTTTCTGCTGTCAGGTTGTTATCAGGAGCAGGTATTCGAAGTAAAAGCCGGATTTAGTGCCGAAGTGGTCAACAATAACTATATGGTACCGGTAACAGTTAAAATAAGTAATAGCACCATTGGAGCAGAAGATTATGTCTGGACTATGACCGGAGCAGAACCATCTTCTTCGTCGGAACGTAATCCCGGCACCCTGCAGTACAACAATCCGGGGACATACACTATTCAGCTCGATGCTAGCAATCAGAACGGGGGCAAAGATAGCCGCGATACTACCATTACGCTCGATGCTGCCATCCGGGTAGGTTTTACCGTTAGTAATAGTGCTTCCTGGTATCCCGATGCCACTGTGTCTGTAAGCAATAATACCATTGGTGCTACCAGTTATCAGTGGACTTTTCCGGGTGGAACACCATCTTCCTCCAACCTGCAGCAACCGGGCAACGTGGTATTCAGTACTCCGGGAACTTATACTATTTCGCTGAAGGCTGGCAACGGACGAGTTAGCTATACCAAAGATACAACTGTGACGGTACTGCCCGATTTGACGAATGATTTCAATATCACTTGGGCTGCTGACGACAACGATATGGAAGTCCCGTTTACGGCATATCTGCAAAGTAACAGCATAAGCGCTACAAGTAATAGCTGGTCGTGTCCGGGAGGATCGCCTTCTTCATCAATTACGGCTTCTCCTACAGTAAGCTATAGCTCCCCGGGTACTTACACCATAACCCTCACAGCATCTAACGACAAAAAGAGTCTGACTAAATCGCAAACTATCACCTTGCTCCCTAATAGCAATCTGTTTCGTTTCAGCAATGTACATCTGGGTGTCAATACGGCGCAAAATACAATTGGCTGCTACTTTTCATCGTCCTTAGGTAAAGTGCTAAAAACTGATGAGATAACAGAACTGAATGGCGGCAATATCGACTTTGTTTATTTCGGGTTCGACAATACGTTCAGTTATAATAAATTTATTTCGCCCAATAGTACGCAGAATTATACATTTATCTATATACCTAATGCTATCAGTTCTGCCATTATCAATAAGCAGGAAAGCTGCGGGTGTGGCAGTTCGATGACTGTTGCACAGTTTGACGCAATGACAGATGATAATCTTTTTCAATCTACAAGCGTCAATCAAACTGAAGCCGGACTGGCAGAATTCAGTAGTATAGCATTGCCTCGCATAGTACTCTTTCAAACGCAAGATGGTAGAAAAGGAGCCATCAAAGTAAAACAATGTGTAGCGGCAGGTCAACAAAGTTATATTGTGTGTGACATTAAAGTGATGAAAAAACCGTGAAGATAATTATGAACTATGAATGATGAACTATGAATTGCTAATTATGAGCTATGAATTATGAGTTATAAGTTATTTTCGTACAATATGATAAACAATCTAAGAATTGGTAACAAGCAAATTGCATTACGCTCTTGGCTGCCGAAACTATATGTGTCTATTTTGCAGCCAGCAAATACATTTGTCTCGGGTTCATTATCCATGCATCAGGTACTATCATTCATAGTTCATAGTTCAAAGTTTATAGTTTATAGTTTATCATTCATAGCTCTTTTAAGCAGCTCTCTCTCTTCTCAGACTTATACTGCCAGTCCGGATTTGGGTAATATAAAAGGAAATCTCCAAAGTAAGTTTCAGAAGCCACTCTTAATAAATGGTGGAATATCACTCAACTCAGTTTATACTGAAAACTGGGGACCTGATGTTACGAATCCACAGCCTTTTTCGTGGATTGCAACGGGTAACGTCAATCTGACTTTGTTTGGAGTGGCTATGCCTTTTTCATTTAACTACAGTAATCGCAAGGTGCAATATTCTAATCCTTCATTCAAATTCAACCGCTTTGCTTTGCATCCAAAGTACAAAGCCTGGACTCTTCATGTGGGCGATCTCTCCACTACCTTCTCGCCCTACACACTAAGCGGATACCAGTATACCGGAGCGGGTGTGGAATACAACAAAGGTAAATGGCAGGCACAGGCTTTGTATGGTCGTTTTATGAAAGCTCAGAGAGAGGATTCGCTGATTACTCCTTCTTATAAGCGTTTAGGCGGGGGTACAAAGGTCGTATACAATGATAATGGGCGTAAGATTGGATTCTCTGTATTCCATGCTAAAGACAACACGGGTTCCATTCCCTCACCTGTGTTGACCAAAAACGCTACAATAACTCCTATGGAAGGAACGGCTTTTAATGTGGAAGGAAGCTATCCGGTAGTGAAAAACATGTTGATCAACTTCGAATACAGTACCAGTATACTGACCAAAGACTTGCGACTATCAGGTGATACAATAACTAATCATGCTTCGTTTTTCAAACGACTGGTTGGTTCGGCCAACAGTTCCACATCCGTTTATCATGCTCTTAAAGCCGGATTCAGCTACAGCCTTGCGCAATCAGCAATCGGTATCAACTATGAGCGTGTAGATCCGGGATACCAAACACTCGGGGCTTATTATTTTACGAACGATTTTGAGAATATCACTGCCAACTTTTCTCAGAATTTGTTGAACGGGAAAGTGATGGTAACTCTCAATGGCGGTCTTCAGAAAGATGATTTGAATAATGCGAAGCAAAGCCGGATGCAACGTTTTCTCTTTTCGGGAAATGTGGCTGTCCGGCCTTCACAGAAGCTCAATGTCGGGCTCTCGTATTCCAATCAGCAGTCATACACATTTTTGCGAACCGGTTTTGAACAGATAAACCAGACAACGCCATACCAAAATCTTGATACTCTAAACTATACCCAGTTGTCACAGAATGCCGGATTAAACTGTAATTATACTCTCAGGCAGGATAAAAAACAGGGGCAACTGATTTCATTCAGTTGTAATTATATGGAAAGTGCAAATAAAAAAGGAGATATCATACGGTTGGGTGACGTAACCCGCTTCTTTAATGGTAACGCCGGGTACACACTAACTTTGTCGGACGTAGGCTTCACAGTAGCAACCGGTGCTAATTTTAGTTATAACTATGCCGCTGCTATCAGTGGTGTCACCTGGGGGCCAACGCTGAATCTGTCTCAGCTATTTTGTAAAAAGATACTTCGCACTAATTGTGGGTTGGCTTACAATACCAGTTCTAGTCTGGGAAAATCAATCAGTATTTTTAATCTGAGAGGAGGAGCATCGGCAGTTATTGCAAAGAAACATAATCTGAATATGAGCATTGTGTGGCAGAATAAAACAGGTACGGGAATATCAAATACTACTTATCTGACGGTTACAGCCGGATACGCACACTCATTATAAATGATTTGTTCTGTATGCTTGTTATTGTTCTTTATTGGCTTGGTTAATACCTTTGTTTCGCAGAGCTGAAAACAAATAGTCCACTATAGTTTTGAATTATAGTGGACTATTTATTTAAAAAGTGACCCCGATGGGATTCTAACCCATGACCTCCAGAACCGGAATCTGACGTTCTATACAGCTGAACTACGGAGCCTTTTTTGTGGCTGCAAAGGTAACAAATTATTCGAATTCTGAAAAGAATACCGGAACTCAAATGAAGTAAAAATGAGGAAATAGTTTTTATTTCCTCATTTTTCCTTATTCTTGTTGTTTATGCTTCTTATTATACGCTAATAGCTACTTGCTTCCGAGTTACCTCCGGTTTCCTCCCATAAAAATCAATATGTAATATACCAAAGTTGCTAACGAACCAAGTGCTGCAACCACATAAGTGTAAGCTGCTGTTTTCAATGCGTCTTTAGCCTGGTCGTGTGTGTCATAGTTGGTAATGCCTGCGGTGTTGAGCCATGCTAATGCTCGTGCGCTGGCATTTATTTCCACCGGCAAAGTAATAAAACTAAACAGCGTGGTGATGGCAAACAAGCAGATGCCTGCAAATAAAAGATTTGGCCCCAATGTGTTTATCAACAAGATTCCGGCCAGCAGTATCCATTGCATCCAACTGGATGCGAAGTTAACCACGGGAACCAGTTTGGACCGCAATGTAAGCGGAGCATAAGCTGTGGCATGCTGTACGGCATGACCACATTCATGTGCAGCAATAGCGGCTGCAGCTACACTGCTTGATGCATATACATTTTCGCTCAAGTTTACTGTTTTTGTAAGAGGGTTGTAGTGGTCGGTCAGATGTCCGTTGGTGGAAATTACCTGTACATCGTAAATACCATTATCACGTAGCATTTTTATTGCCACATCCTTTCCTGTCATTCCACGTGGAATAGGAATTTTTGAATAACGTTCGAATTTTGATTTTAGGTTGCTTGAAATTAACCAGCTAATCAAAGCAAAGACACCGAAAATAATATAACCAATGAACATAAGATTCTAATTTTAATGTTTGTGTAATTCTTTCAACAAAATCCTTGCCAAGAGACAATGTGTCAGTTTTTTCCATTTGAAACTAAAAACAATCTCAAATATTATCGGAAACGTTCATACTCATTGAGAGCTATGGTTACTTAATGCAAACGTTCCGTACTCCATATTAAGGAATGCGGAACGTTTAATAAGAAATATTGAATAAAATTATTCCTGATAACGAATAATGGTTTGGTCGCGATCAGGTCCAACTGATACGATCTTAATCGGAACTTCCAGTTCTTCTTCCAAAAAGCTGAGGTATGCATTAAATTCTTCGGGGAATTCATCTTCGCTTTGCATCTTTGTCATATCAGTTTTCCAACCCGGTAGTTCTACATAAACAGGCTCTGCACCATCGTTCAGATCGTAAGGAAATTCTTCCACTTCTTTGCCGTCTATTTTGTATGCTACACAGAGTTTGATAGTTGCAAAAGTATCCAGCACATCGCTTTTCATCATAATCAGTTGTGAAACACCGTTAATCATAACTGCATATTTCAATGCTACCAGGTCAATCCAGCCACAACGACGGGGCCGTCCGGTAACCGAACCAAATTCATAACCAATCTTGCGC
>WSSedL1CaDRAFT_10001884_pt1 | contig 11438 bp, 6 predicted proteins | sample WetSurSL1Cattail_FD_9464 | JGI IMG/M metagenome (IMG submission 9464)
ATCCATGATACCGGAAGATTCAATATCCGGGGCGTATCCACGGTTGTAATCGTACATAAGCCAGTTTGCATCGCCTACAGCCGGACCGTTTAAATTATCGTTGTGAGATTCCTGGAAGTTTAGTGCCTGCTGACTTAAACGAATTTGTCCGTCCCCCCTGAGTTGTCTCGAATTTCGTTCTCCTTCCTTTAAATCTGAAAATTCTTTTTGGCTAAACCCGGCATTTTGTGCATAATATTCCCAATCGCCATATTCTGCAATAAACAATGGTTTGTTTTTGGCATATTTATTCCAGTAATAAGGTGGTTTTGCATGTTGACGGGCTGGAATGTAAATATCATAAACTTTATCTAACCAACCGCAAGTGTAATTTTCGGTTTGTGGGAGTTCTTCCTTAACCGTGTTATGAGCTTTTTCCATGTATGATGTTTCCATCCGCGATTCATTGAGTGATGCTTCCCACATGATAACACAAGGATGGTTGCGGTCGCGATGTATTAAATCACGGATAGTTTGGATGCTGTTTTTCTGAAATTCCTGATCTCCAAAAAATTGCCACCCTGGTATAGAGTTCATTACCAAAATGCCAAGTTCGTCACATGCATTCATAAATGGCGAAGATTGAGGGTAATGCGATAATCTGACAAAGTTAAATCCTGCTTGCTTTATTTTATAGGCATCGCGGTACTGCGCGTTATCCGACAAAGCATTGCCTATGTAAGGATATTCCTGGTGGCGGTTGGTGCCTCTTAATTTAACCACCTCGCCGTTTAATGTAAATTTACCCGGAACAAAAGAGAACGTTCTGATACCAATATTTAATTTTTCCTGATCCTGTTCTTTGTTATCGGAAATAATTTTTACAGTTAACTTATATAAATAAGGATTATCAGTATTCCAGAGTATGGGTTTGTTAACTTTCATTTCAGCAGATAAAGTGTCGGAACCTCCGGCTTGAAGGTTAATTAAACCCGATTCGCATTTAGCTACCTGCAAACCGGTTTTATCAGTAAGCGTAATTTCTGCTTTTACATTAGCCGATTTGGTAAAATCGTTCTGAACATCAGTTTTTACCATTACTATTGCTGAGGTTTTGGTAACATCCTTAAATCTTACAAAAATTCCGCCACCTGCAATTTTGTTGGCTTCCACAGCATCAGAGATCCGTATTTTGTTTTTAATCTGTAACCAAACATTCCGGTAGATACCGCTATAATAACAAAAGTCGAGGTCCGAATAAGGTTTGCCCGGCGGAACCTGGGGATTATCCTGATTGTTAAGGCGCACCAGCACACAATATTCTTTTCCGGGTTTTATTTTATTTGAGATATTTATGGTAAATGGCAAATAGCCACCGTTATGAGTCTGAAGTTTCTCTCCGTTTAAATAAATATCGGCCACCTGCATGGCTCCTTCAAAATACAAGGAAACATTTTTATCAGCAGCATTTTGAGGAATAACAAAGAATTTTCTGTAAAAGCAAAATCCCTGCCATTGTTTGCCTGTAATAATCAACGGCTCAATTTGAGCGGTATGTGGCAACGAAATTTTTTCCCAGGGAAGTGCAGCAGTATTTCCTTTTTGAAACAGAGAATTATTTATAGAAGTATCTGCATCTTTTACAAATTCCCAACCTAAATTAAAATTTTCAGAAGATGTGTTTTGGCTAAATCCAATATTGAAAGAGATGAAACTGCTGAATGTTAAAATGTAACGTCTTAGTTTAGTGTATTGTAGCGGCATGATTTGTTTATGATTAAATAGTATTTAAATATAATTTTAATTCGCTAAGATAATTATTGCCACTAATAATTTTATTGGCACAATAATAGAGCATTGCATTAAATCCGCCAAAGGTATCACCTGTACTTCTAAAATCCGTACGTATACCAATTATGTGTTTGTTGTTCGCAAAACCATAACCGCATTCCCAGCAGGTTCCACTGTCGGCATCAGCACCGTCCAATATGGCTACGATAATATTGCAGGAGTCTATGCCTTCTTTGCATTTCAGAAAGATATGCTCGTCCTGCAATCCTTGACATTCGTTCTGTGGAAGAAACACGTCAAACCCCAATTGGGTTAACTCGTAGTGAAGGGTATTATTAAATTCAATTTCTGCCAGGGTAAAAAGCGGACCGGCTAAATAGATTTTCTTCATAGGATAATATTATGTCTAATTAAGTTCCCCAAAAATGATTTAAAAACGATTTACCACATACGATGAGGTTTAACTATATCATTCTTTTGGATGAGAACAAAAATATTAAAAAATAAATTGTGATTTAAAAAATAATTATTTTTACCTTTGACCCGAAAGGTAAAATGGTCAAAATTTATGGTTCAGATTGTACATGGTGGTGATAATTGTATTAAAATCAATACGATAATTATAGCTGCTCAAAAGCGTTTTGGGCTGTTTGGTTTAGAAAAAACAACCATGAAAGAAATAGCTTCAGATTTGGGAATGTCTAAGGCTTCGCTTTATTATTATTTCCCTGATAAGGAAAGCTTAATGAAAGCTGTGGTTGAAATGGAACAGGAAAGTTTTTTAGAAATTGTAAACAGGGAATTGTCTCTATTAACGGATCCCAGGGAGCAATTACGGAAATTTCAGGATTTGCGCCATACCTACTTCCGTACTTTCTTTAACCTGGGTCGATTACGGCACGATGAAATACGTGAAATAAAACCGATACTCAGCACTTTACTTGCCAATTTTATGGAAAAGGAAGAAACCTTAATCGAGAAAATCATTGAAGAAGGCAATAGGATGAAAATTTTTAATATCTCTAACCCCAGGGAAACCGGAAGTTTATATATTGAATTGCTTAAAGGTTTGAGATTGTTATCTTTCCAAAAAAAGGACTATTTGTATGTTGAAAATGCCGAGTATGAATTATTAAGTTCAAAACAAAAAGCATTTGTTGAAATGTTTATAAATGCTCACGATATAACAAAGTAAAATAATAATAGAAATAACCATTAAAAAGTTTTGTAAATGGCACAGGTTGAACAAGAAAAAGAAAAAAAGGGGATAAAAGTTTATATACCTTTGTTTATTGTAATAGTTTTGGTATTGATAGGTGGATGGTGGTGGTATCGCGATTATTCGAGATATATTTCAACTGATGATGCTTATGTTGATGCCGATAAAGTATCTCTGGGATCCAAAATGTTGGGTCGTTTGGCGAAATTGAATTTAGCTGAAGGTGACTCTGTTAAAAAAGATTTATTAGTTGCCGAAATAGACAGCACCGAACTTATTGCGCAGAAAAATCAGACCCTGGCATTACTGGATCAGGCTGAAGCTAATTTATCTCAGGCAAGTGCTAAAATTAAACTCGATGACAATTCAATTAAAGTTCAAAAAATTAGTCTGCAAAGAGCTAAGGATGACGCGGTAAGAGCTAAAAGTCAGTTCGATGGGGGAGTTATTACCAAAGAGCAGTACGAACATATTCAAAAAACGTATGAATCTGCCGAAGCTCAGTTAAACACATCCCTTTCTCAGCTTGATGTTTCCAAAGCACAGTTGCTGACAGCCAGGGCTGCCGTTGAAACTTCCAAAGCTCAGATTGGATCATTACAGGCACAAATATTAAATACCCGGCTTTATGCACCTTTTGATGGTATTGTATCAAAAAGATGGTTGCTGGCAGGCGATATTGTACAACCGGGTCAGTCTGTTTATACAATAACCAACGACCGTACCCATTGGGTAATTATTTATATCGAAGAAACTAATTTAAACGACATCTTTATCGGACAGGATGCTGTATTTTCTATTGACGCTTTCCCGGGAATGAAATTTTCAGGAAAAGTATTTTATATTGGAGAAAACACAGCATCGCAGTTTTCTTTGATTCCAGCGTCCAATGCTTCCGGAAATTTTACCAAGGTTACTCAACGTGTTCCGGTAAAAATTTCAATAGACAAGGTAAGCGGGAAAAATGGTGAAACTGAAATTCCTCATCTTGTTTCCGGTATGTCTGTTATAATGAAGCTTGTTAAAAAATAAACATGCCTAAAATTACAACATCGCACCGTATCCGTAAAAAGGTACGGAATATACAACCGCAGTTTCATCCGTCGCATAGCCGCTATAAATGGTGGGTTCTTGCAAATGTGATGATTGGAACTTTTATGGCTGTATTGGATTCTACAATTGTTAATGTGGGACTTCCAAAGATTATGGCATCTTTTGGAGTAGGCATTGATAAAATTGAATGGGTTGTAACAGCTTATATGCTTGCTTTAGCTGTAGCTCTGCCTACAGCAGGTTGGATGGCCGACAGGTTTGGTTATAAGCGCACGTATTTCTGGGGGATGCTTGTTTTTACCGTAGGTTCTTTTCTTTGCGGTATCTCCGGAAATGAGAATGCATTAATCATTTCGCGTGTTATTCAAGGCTTTGGAGGAGGATGTATCATGCCTGTTGGTATGGCTATTGTAACCCGCGAATTTCCTCCCGAAAGGAGAGGGATGGCACTTGGTTTCTGGGCTATTGCCGCTGCAGCTTCTGTTTCCTTTGGTCCCTTGATAGGTGGTTATCTGGTTGATAATTTTAACTGGCAGTTAATTTTCGATGTTAATGTGCCGGTAGGTATTTTCGGATGCCTTGTAACGATAATTATTCAACGCGAATTTGTTCACCCTCAGGCCCGAAAATTTGATTTTATCGGTTTTTTATCTATAGGTACCTTTTTACCGCTTATATTATATGCACTTACCGAAGGAAATGCAGCCACCAATTCCGAAGGATGGCATGCTCCCTATTTGCTGGTATGTTTTGCTGTCGCATTAATTGCTCTGGCGGTTTTTATTACAACCGAACTTACCATAAAGCATCCTCTGATTGATCTAAAATTGCTGGGTAATCATAATTTTTTATTGTCCAACATCATTCTGTTTATTTTTAGTGTAGGAATGTTTGGAAGTACATTCTTATTACCCATGTATTTACAGAATACTTTGGGATATACCGCAATTCAATCGGGTGCTGTGTTTTTACCTGTGGGAATTATTCAGGGGTTGATGTCTCCTGTGGCCGGAATAGTCGGGGATAAATATAATCCTAAAGTACCGATGTTGCTCGGAATATTTCTTTTGGGTTTTAGTTTCTTCTTAAACAGTAAGTTATCGTACCTCACCGAGCATAGTTATATTATGACCAGCCTTTATCTTCGTGGTTTTGCTATGGGTATCATTTTTACTCCATTAAGTGCACTTTCCATGTCGCAATTGCCTCGCGAGAAAATGGCACAGGCGTCGGGTTTGTTTAATATATTGCGACAACTGGGAGGTAGCTTTGGGGTTGCCATCCTTGCTACGTTGTTATCTACCCGAATAACCTATCACACTCAGTCGTACGCTGATAATATGAATGCCACCTCAACAACTTATAAAAATGTAACAGCCGGAATTTCGGGGTATATCAGGCACGAAGCGGGCAGTACTGCTGCTGTGGCTCAGAAACAAGCCCAGTATGTTTTGGTAAGTCACTTAAGTAAAGAGGCTTATATAAATGCTGTGGATGATGATTTTCTGATTGCCGGTTTAATTACAGTATTAGGCGCTATTCCTGTTTTCTGGCTTAATACTAAGAAGAAACCCAAAGAAGTAAAGATAAAATCATAGATAAAATATAGAATTATAATGTTTATTAAAGCTTTATAATTCAAGATAATAAATAATTAAATTAAATTTGAATGAGACTTTTATTCGCAATTATTATAACAGTTTTTGGTTTGTACTCTCTGAAAGCACAGAGTACTGGCGATTCGCTGGAACTTCAGTCTATACTCAAAGAAGTTCTGGATTCACACCCATCCGTAAAAGAAGCTTCGGAAGCACTGAACATGGCAGATACAAAGATTGCCATCGCAAAATCGGATTACCTTCCACGGATTGAAGGTGACGCTTCTTTTTCGCATATTTGGCCTGTATCTACAGTTTCATTTCCTTCTTTAGGGGAGTTTCAATTTTACCCGGATAATAATTATTCTGCAGCTGTTAATGTCAGCGAAGTACTTTATAATTTTGGGCATACATCGCAGAACATTAAAGTAGAATCTGAAAATAAAAATTTGGCTGACTATAATATCCGTATTCTTAAGCAAAGGCTGACCTCGGTTACGATTTCCAGTTTTTATGCTTTGGTATTTATTCAGGAAGCTATAAAAATTAAGGATATTGAAATTACTACACTTAATGATCATATTGCTTTTCTTGAGAAAAAGGGAGCAACCGGTTCGTCTACTAAATATGAGCTGTTAACCAGTAAGGTGAAATTATCGGGGGCCCAAAGTCAAAGGGTTGAACTGGTTTCTATGCAACAGATTCAAAGCAGTGTAATTAACTCATTATTGGGCAAACCGGTTCATTCTGTTGTTCTTGTTAAGAAGAATGAAGTTATGGCTTCGTCATCTGAATCTTTAGACAGCATGTTAAACAAAGCAGTTTCGCAAAGAGCAGAAGTGCAGCTGGCTTCAGAAAAAGAAAAAATAGCATCGTTACAATACGATTTGGTTAAAACTCAGGATCGACCAGTCCTCGCCGGTTTTGGTTCGGTAGGGGTTAAAAACGGATATTTCCCGGACTTAAATGTAGCTAAATTAAATTATGTGGTAGGTGTTAGTCTTAAAATACCGATTTACGACGCCAATAAAAAGAAAAACAGTGAATTACTTGCAAAAAGTTCGATGAATAATTTTGGTTTTGAAACCGAAATTGCAAAACGGAATGTCTCAAATGAAGTGGTTGAAAATGAGACTAATTGTGAGGCTTCACTGGAAAAGATAAAACAATTTGAAATGCAGGTAGATCAAGCTCAGGAAGCGTATAACCTTGCATTGATAAATTTTAAGGTGGGAGCTTTAACCAATCTTGATTTGCTTGATGCAGAAACTTCGGTATCGCAAAGTAAACTCTATCTTTTAAAATCCCAGATTGATTATGAACTGAACCTTTTGAAATTAAAAATATCTTTGGGAGAGCAGATTTAATAAGTCTTTTAACTCATGTTTTAAAAAGTCCGTTAATTTAATTTGCTATATCGTTGTTTCTGTGTATTTTTAGAGAAACAATTGGTTTAAGCTATTAAATTAATGGACTTTTTATTTTTATAAGATATTACTATAACTACTTGAATATGAAAAAGAGATTTTCTTATTTTTTCTTATTGGGTTTAATGTTTTTAATTTGTTCATTTTGCAAAAAGAACAGTTCTGAAAATAATCCCGGAAATACGTCTACCGATACTACATCAACAGATTCGGCCTATACCGTTGACAAATTTTGTATGGGAGCCGATTTGTCGTTTGCTAATCAAATACTGGATTATAACGGGGTTTATAGAGACTCCGGAAATGTTCGCGATCCGTATCAGATTTTTAAAAATCATGGTTTAAATACCGTTAGAGTTCGCCTTTGGTATAATCCAACCTGGACCAAAACTGTTTATTCTCCTGCAGGAACTCAAATGTACAGCGACCTGGCAGATGTAGAAAAAACAATTCAGAAAGCTAAAAACCTCGGAATGGCTGTTAATCTCGATTTTCATTATTCCGATACATGGGCCGACCCGGATTCCCAGGATCCTCCATCGGCCTGGACTTCAATTACGGATACTGCAACTTTAATAGATTCGGTTTACAACTATACTTACAGAGTGCTTTCATATCTTAACAACAAAGGACTTATGCCTGAGATGGTTCAGGTAGGTAATGAGATAAACTGCGGATTATTTAGCACAGCAAGTACTTCTGGTTTTCCTTCCACCAGCATTTGCAACGGTTATTGGGTGGTACAGGGAGCATTGATTAATTCCGGAATTAAAGCAGTCCGGGCAGTGTCGGCTTCGTCAACAGTGACTACTCAGGTTATTCTTCATGTTGCCGATCCCAAGAATGTATCCTGGTTTTTTACCAATATTATCAGCAAAGCTAAAGTTACCGACTTTGATATAATTGGCATTTCCTATTACCCTCTTTGGCATACAACCATCTCGTTCGCCAATATTGGAACTAATATTTCGACCTTTAAAACTACCTTTGGTAAAAAGGTAATGATTGTTGAGACGGCGTATCCATGGACTACCTCAAATGCCGATTCTTATAACAATTCCTTCGGAACAGAAACTGCTATTTCCGGATATCCTTATACCGAAGCCGGACAATATAATTTTATGGTGGCTTTAACTCAAAAAGTCATTTCAGCAGGAGGAAGTGGAGTAATGTACTGGGAACCGGATTGGATTACTTCAGATATGAAAGATCTTTGGGGTACCGGATCGTCCTGGGATAATGTTACTTTTTTCGATTTTAACGGAAATGTACTGGATGCTATTGATTTTATGACATATAAGTACACATTTCCTACTGAATAAACCTGAAATTGATTCGTATTTGTTTACAATATTGAATTTTAATTAATTTAAGATTTCCCGGAATACTGAATATAATATAATGAGAACCAAGAATCTATCTTTTTTAATCGTAGCTTTTTTCATGCTGTCTGTTTCTGTACAAGGACAGGTTAGAGAAAAAATAAACATGGACAACGGATGGAAATTCCATTTCGGAGATGCTTCGGATCCTTCTAAGGATTTTAATTATGGGATTGTTAATATTTTTTCCAAAACAGCTAAAGCTGAAGGTACTGCCATTGACCGAAAGTTTAACGACAGTGCCTGGAATAATGTTCAGATTCCGCACGACTGGGCCGTTGAATTGCCCTTTGTTCAGTCTTCCAACTTTGATGTTATGGCTCACGGTTACAAACCTGTAGGAGCCTTATTCCCTCAAACGAGTATAGGTTGGTACCGGAAGAATTTTTCGATTGCTTTGGCTGATTCCGGAAAACGTTTTTCTATTACGTTCGACGGTATTTTTAGGGATGCCGAAATCTGGCTCAACGGTTTTTATCTGGGTAATAACAAAAGTGGTTATACCGGTGTATCTTATGATATCACAGATTATATTGATTTTCATAAACAAAATATTTTAGTTGTCAGAGTCGATGCTTCCCAATATGAAGGTTGGTTTTACGAAGGTGCCGGTATTTACAGACATGTTTGGTTAAATAAATTCAATAATATCCACATTCCTGACGATGGTATATTTGCATATTCTAATGTAAAACAAGGTGTTGCTGACGTAGTAGTGGAGACATCGATTGAAAATCAAGACCTGACATCTTCAAATTGTTCCGTACAATCTTTAATTACAGACCGTGATGGTAAAATTGTTGCTATATCCAAAGAAATTCCGGTAGCTCTGGCAATTAACGGTAAAAATAAAATTACTCAAAAGCTTGTAGTTAAGCAGCCTCAGCTTTGGGATTTGGATAATCCTTATCTCTACAAGCTAAAAATTGTACTTCGCGAAAATAAATCGGTTATAGATAACAGAACCCTTCGTTTTGGGATACGGACGATAACAATCGACGCAGTTAACGGAGTTACTTTAAATGGAAAAAATATAAAGATTCAGGGAGTTAACTGTCACCAGGATCATGCCGGTGTGGGAAGTGCTTTGCCTGATTATCTTCAATATTATAGAATAAGGTTGTTGAAAGAATTGGGCGCAAATGCCTACCGCACCAGCCATCATGCACCAACACCTGAATTGCTCGATGCCTGTGATAGTCTCGGAATGCTGGTACTCGACGAAACACGGTTACTTAATAGTAGTCCTGAATACATTGGTCAGTTTGAACGGATAATATTGCGCGATCGCAACCATCCTTCCGTATTTCTATGGTCTATTGCCAATGAGGAAGGTTATGCCCAACAAACCAGTAACGGTAAGCGAATTGCATTAACCATGGTAGCAAAGCAAAAGGAGTTGGATCCTACCCGTATGGCTACGTATGCCGCCGATTTGGCAAATGTTTTTAAAGGTGTGAATGAAGTTATTCCGGTTCGCGGCTTTAATTATCGTGTTTCGGGAATCATTCCCTATCATAACGACCACCCCAACCAACCTGTTATTGGTACAGAAATGGGAAGTACTGTAACCTCCCGGGGTATCTATGTAAAAGATTCAATTAAAGGTTATGTACCCGACCAGGATATTACCGCACCGTGGTGGGCTAACAGAGCCGAGGAGTGGTGGCCTCTTGCTGCTACCAATAAATGGATGGCAGGCGGTTTTGTGTGGACCGGGTTGGATTACCGTGGTGAACCTATTCCTTATGAATGGCCCAATATCAATTCTCACTTTGGAATTATGGATGTTTGCGGCTTTCCTAAAAACATTTATTATTACTATCAATCGTGGTGGACTAATAAGGATGTATTGCACATATCTCCGCACTGGAACTGGAAAGGCAAAGAAGGGCAACCCGTTGAAGTTTGGGTTAATACCAATGCCGATAACGTGGAGCTCTTTCTAAATGGTAAAAGTCTGGGCAAAAAGGATATGCCGCGCAATAGCCATTTAAACTGGACTGTTCCTTTTGAAGCCGGAGAATTAAAAGCGATTGCTGTTAAAAATGGCAGAACCATAATTTCGTCGGTTGAAACTACTGATGAACCTTCGGAAGTAGTGGTTACACCCTATAAAACAACAATGACTGCAGACGGGAAAGACGCTACGGTTTTAAATATTTCGGTTGTGGACAAAAAGGGTAGGGAAGTACCCGATGCTCAGAATCTGATTACGTTTCAGATTACCGGCGATGCAAAAATTATTGGTGTTGGAAATGGAGATCCTAGTAGTCACGAGCCCGATAAATGTTTAAATGGAATTTGGCAACGGAAATTATTCAATGGAAAGTGCCAGGTAATTCTTCAATCGGGTAAAACGCGCTCTAATGTAAAATTTGAAGCTAAAACCGAGGGTTTATATCCCGGTTCAACCGAAATTCATATTATTGAGTTGGCTAAACCCGGCATAAGTACGGGTAAAGTAAATATTAAAGGAAGCGCTCCCCGTACCAGGATGCTGGGGGCCGATGTTTCTTTCCTGCCACAGCTCGAAGAAAGAGGTATGAAATTCTCAGACAAGGGAGCAGAAAAGGATGCTTTGGAAATTTTAAAAGACCACGGATTTAATTACATCCGCCTACGTATTTTTAACAATCCGGCTCAACCTAAGGGATATGCGCCAGATAAAGGTTTTTGCGATTTGGAACATACCAAACAAATGGCAACTCGGATTAAAAAAGCCGGATTAAAATTTTTGCTCGATTTTCATTACTCTGATTATTGGGCCGACCCGCAGCAACAATATAAACCCCTTGCGTGGCAGGATCTAAAATTCGACGATTTGGAAAAAGCGTTAAAGGAATATACCCGGTCGGTTATAAACGCATTAAAGGAACAAGGTACCACTCCGGATATGGTTCAGATTGGAAATGAGATAAATCATGGAATGGCTTGGCCCGATGGCCATATTAATAACCCCGATAACTTAGCCCGGCTTATTAAAGCT
>WSSedL1CaDRAFT_10001885_pt1 | contig 11434 bp, 14 predicted proteins | sample WetSurSL1Cattail_FD_9464 | JGI IMG/M metagenome (IMG submission 9464)
CGACAAGCCCATAGCCACCTCCCAAATCACGCCGATAGGGAATCAGCCTCCTGACCACACCGCAAGCGCTCAGAGATGTGTGAATGCCGTAGCCCTCCCCCCCGGGTGAGGCGAAAAGCGAAAAACAATGATCAAGCTCTTGCGGTCCGATGAGGTCTGGCACCCCAAGCGTGGGGCGCCGCGCGGCAACCGCAATGCCGTCACGAACGGCCGTCACACCGCCCAGCAGCGCGCTCTGAGGCGCCGCATCGCCGCTTGGCGGCGCAAGGTGCGGGCGGTCCTGGCAGCGTTGGAAGCGGCCGCCGCGGCAAAGACGCGTGAACCGCCTTCAGTGTGGGGGCGCAGCTTGATCGGGCGTGACCGGTGGGGTTGTGGCCTCAGACGCAGCGGCGGGTACCGGTGGCGGCGGCAGGGCCGCGGCGACTTCGCTGATCGTGATCTTCTTGATGACGATCGGCTTCTGCGGATAGGCCGTCGGGAACGAGCCCTTCATGCCGCCGAGCGGGACCAACGCGATGGCGTCGAGCACCTCTTGGCCGCTGGCGATATGGCCGAACACTGCAAAGCCGGTGGTGTTGGGGGCGTCGCCGGGCTTGGCGTCGAGGGCGGCGGCGTTGGTGTCGGCCAGATTGAAGAAGAACTCGGCCTTGGCGCTGTTGGTCGGCTTCATCTCGCGCGCCATCGCCAGGGTGCCGCGTTTGTTGGAGAGGCCGCCCGCCGTTTCCAGCGGCACGCCGGCCCCGAGCGGGCGCCATTTGAGGTCGGCCCCGAGCGAGCCGGTCTGCACCACATAGCCGGGCACGATGCGATAGATCACGGTATTGTTGTAAAGGCCTTGGCGGGCGTAGCGGATGAAGTTGGCGACAGTCTTCGGCGCCTTGTCCTTTTCCAGAACGACCACTACCGTGCCCATGCTGGTTTCGATCTTGGCTTGCGGCTGGGCCGCGGCTGCAACCGCTAACAGACTCAAGGTTGTGGCCAGAACAATCGCAACGCGCATGCGGAACTCCTTCGCTGGAACAGTGTCACGGTTTGTAGCATGTCGTACGGGAATACGCGCCCCGGTTTAGCTCCCAATCCGGGGATTTTGGCCGCGGCAACCTTGACGGCGCGCCCGTGAAGGGTTTGATACAATATGGCGTGTGCGCCTTACGGCGGCCGGCTATTTCAAAAGGTTCAAATACGTGAAACTTCCGAAGCAAGATGAATACGCCTTCAAATATCCCAGCGAAGACGAGCCTTATGTCCGCCGATTTGGGGCGGCGCTGCTGATGCATTGGGCCGAGGTTCCGGAAGAATTGCGCGCCAAGATTCTGACCGAAGCCGCGACCATTTGGGACCGCGAGTTCCACATTCCGCAGATCGCCAAGAAACTCGACAGTTTCATTCGGCGCCGGCCGGTGCCACCGCCGCGCGAAAGTTAACGCCGTTTATTTCACGGTGCTTTGTACTGTTGCGCTGGCGTGAAATAATCTGCGATCCGGCGTTTTCGGAGAGTGGCTATGAACAAAGCGGTCGAACGGGTCCATCGCCTGTACACGCGGCACGAAGAGACGGCCGACGCCGTCGTGCATGTGACCGGCGTCCTGTTCGCCATCAACGCCTCGTTGTGGCTGCTCTCGCACGTCGCTGGCATGAATGTGGTGGTGTCGGTCGTAATCTACTGCGTCGGCCTTCTTGCCATGATCGGGTGTTCGGCCGCCTACAATCTGACGCCGCAATCGCGCCCGTCGAAGAAAATCCTCCGGCGTCTCGATCACTGCGCCATCTTCATCATGATCGCGGCGACCTATACCCCGTTTGCGGTCAACCGGCTGGGGGCCACCGCGGGCCCCATCATCCTGTCGGTGGTCTGGTTCTGCGCCACGGTCGGGGTGGTGATGAAACTGGTGTGGCCGCGCCGTTTCGAATGGCTATCGCTTGGGCTTTACCTCGCCATGGGCTGGGTGATCGTCACCGTGATCCAGCCGCTGTCGTTGTCGCTGGCTCACGTCAATTTCTGGCTGTTGATGGCGGGTGGCATCGTCTATTCGGCGGGTGTGATCTTCTACGTCATGGAGCGCATCCCCTATCACCGCGCCATCTGGCACGCCTTCGTGCTGGCCGCGGCGGTGCTGCAATTCGGCTCGATCTGGGGCGAGTTCGTCAGCCGGTAGAGCGCTTTTTAAAAACTATCTTTGCGGCGGCGGATTTCGGCGAACACGGCGACGTCGTCGGCAGTGGTCATGCCGATGCTGCGGCGGATTTCCGCCGAATCGGTTCTGAGGAACGGATTGGTTGCCTTCTCCAGGGCGATGGTCGATGGCACCGTGAACTTGCCCGCGGCGCGCAGCGCTTCCACCTCGCGCAGCCGCGCCGCCAAGGCGGCGTTGCCCGGTTCCAGGCTCAACGCGAAGCGGGCATTGGCGAGGGTGTATTCGTGGCCGCAATAGACCGCGGTGGCGTCAGGCAGGGCCGCGATCTTGGTGAGGCTCGCCAGCATCATCGCGGCCGAGCCCTCGAACAGCCGGCCGCAGCCCATGACGAACAGCGTGTCGCCGGTGAACACCGCGCCGCCGATGACATAGGCGACCGCACCGCGCGTATGGGCCGGCACCTCCAGCACTTGGACCTTGAGGTCGCCAAAGCGCCAGCCATGTTCCTCGTCGACCCCGGTGTCGATCGCCGGGATGCGGGTCCGGTCCGCCTCCGGGCCGATCACCTCGGCGCCAGAGGCCGCCTTGAGCTCCCGGTTGCCGCCGGAATGGTCCCAATGGTGGTGGGTGTTGAGGATGTGGGTCAGCCGGGCGCCCGTGACCTTGAGGGCGGCTTCCACCGGCGCCGCCTCCGCCGGATCGATCACGGCGCAAAGCGCGCCGCTGCGGATGAGGTAGGCGTAGTTATCCTTGAGGCAGGGGATGATCGTGATCTCAAGATCGGGCATGGCGGCGGACTCCATCTTGAATAGTTCTTATCAGTCCCGGGCCCCACATTGAACCCTGGCGCATTGAACCCAGGCTTGGTTGGGCTTAAGCCTGACGCCATGCAGCTTGATGCGGGCGAGCTCTCCGATTTCTACGAGTCGCCGGTGGGCCGGGCCGCCCGGCGGCTGATTTCCCGCCGGATTCGGGAGTTCTGGCCCCATTGCCGCGGCCTTCGGGTTCTCGGCTACGGCTTCGCCCCGCCCTACCTCAAACCGTATCTTGCCGATGCCGAGCGGGTGATCGCCTGTATGCCGGCCCGCACCGGCGTGGTGGCCTGGCCGGTGCCCCGTTCGTTGTCGGTCCTCTCGGACGAAGACGCCCTGCCGTTCGCCGACGCCCTATTCGACCGCATCCTGGTGGTGCACGGACTGGAAGGGGCCGATGCCGCCCGGGTGCTGCTCCGCCAGCTCTGGCGCGTCCTGGCCCCGGAGGGCCGGATGCTGTTGGTCACGCCCAATCGCGCCAGCCTCTGGGCCCAGATCGAATCGTCGCCCTTCGCCTGCGGCCGGCCCTTCCATAAGGGCGAACTGACGAGTCTGTTGACCGACACCTTGTTCGAACCGGTCAAATGGGATCGCGCGCTTTACCTGCCGCCGTTCGCTGGCAGGCGCATGGCGCAGTTCGGTGACGGCTTTGAGAAATTGGGACGCCGCTTTTTTCCGCAAGTGGCGGGCGTGCATCTTGTTGAGGCAACAAAATCGCTTTATGGCCGCGCCGCAGTGAAGACAGTGACCAAAGCCAAAGCGGCTTTGCGTCCCGCCACAACACTGCAAAGCTGATATTCAATCACTCATTCGTGAATACAGTACTGTGCAATCGCTGCAGCACGCGCAAAACCGCCATGCGCTACAGGAGCATCACGCGCAATCGCGTAAAAAAAGCCCTGTAAATCTGGCTTTCTGTGCAGCCGCGCAATTTTCGAACAGCAGACCTCCCAAACACGTGAAGCAGAAGGGGCTACAATAGTCGCCAGTCAACGACCACATCCGGATAACCGGACCCCTAGTCCCCAAGGAGGATACAAATGAAATTCGCATTCGCGCTTGTAGCGCTTACGACTCTCGCTCTTGCCCCGGCCGCCAACGCAGCTGACGCCCGTCTGACCGACTGCGTGCACCTTTCCAAGCAGGTTTCGGCAGCCCTCGAAGCGGCCCAGCCTGGCACCACGACGGATGCCGCACGTGAGCAGGCCAGCGCCGGCCGCAGCTTGTGCGGTTCGCAGATGTATGCGCTGGGCGTTGCTCGCTATACCAAGGCGCTGCAGCTGCTCGGCAAAAGCTGAACCTTGGGCCGCTTCCTTTGCCTTGCGTCGGTGCTCTCCGCATACCCCCTATGCGAACACCATTCAGCGTCAAGGAAGCGGCTGCAAGCCTGTATGTATTGCGGAATCAGGCAATCCCCCAGCCTGTTCCGCGGCCGCCGGTCAGCGATGACATTGGCGGTTATTCCCCCCTGGCGGAATGGGGCGTAGCAATTCCGCCGTGACCGGCTGGCAGCCCCTTTTTTTGTTAGCTGCCGCTCGGCAAAGCCACTGACGGGTGTTAGGAGCGGCTGCCGCAACCAGCCGCTCCTTCCTGTTTCAGGGGTAGAAGATCTCAGATTCCGGCGCCGTGATTGTCGACGCGCAGAACGAAGATCGCTCCTTCCGCCATCAGATTGGGACCCCACGACCGCGGGCTCATCGGCTTGGTGTCACCAGCCGGCGTCAAGGCGTAGGCCGTTTCAATCACCGCGCCGCAGCTTTCGGCGAGATCGACGAAGTCGGCGATAGTGCACAAATGAATGTTCGGCGTGTCGTACCACTCGTTGTCGAGGGTCTTGGTGCGCGGCATATGCCCGGTCGCGAGGAGCCCCAGGCGAATGCGCCAATGGCCGAAATTTGGCAGCGAAATGATACTGCGCCGTCCAATCCGCAGCATCTGTTCCATCACAGCCTTGGGATTGCGCGTGGCTTGGATGGTCAGGCTCAGGATCACCACATCGAACACCTGTGACGGGTATTCCCCGAGATCGGTGTCGGCGTCGCCTTGGATGACCGGCAGCCCCCGCGCCACGCTGGCATTGACCTTGTGTTGCGACAATTCCAGGCCGCGGCCGTCGACATGCTTGGTGCTGCTCAAATGCTCCAAGAGGACGCCGTCACCGCAACCGATATCGAGCACGCGCGCGTTTTCCGGGATCATCGCGGCGATGGCGGCAAGGTCGGGGCGAAGGCTCATTACGCCACTCCTTCGCTCGAAGCCACCGCATTGAGGAAGCCGCGCACGGTGCCGAACATCTCCGGTTCGTTGAGCAGGAAGGCGTCGTGGCCGCGGTCGGATTCGATCTCGACGAAGCTGACGGACGCCGCCACCGCATTCAGGGCATGGGCGATGCGCTTGTTCTCGAAGGTTGGATAAAGCCAGTCGCTGGTGAAGGAGATGATGCAGAACCGCGTCTTGCAGCCGCGAAAGGCCTCGGCCAGCACGCCGCCGAAATCGGCGGCGAGGTCGAAATAGTCGGTGGCGCGGGTGATGTAGAGATAGGAATTGGCGTCGAAACGGTCGACGAAGGCCGTGCCTTGGTGGTGGAGATAGGATTCCACCTGGAAATCGGGGGCAAAGGCGAAACTGATGCCGCCGCGGTTTTGCAAAGTGCGACCGAATTTGCGCTGTAGCGCTGGTTCCGACAGATAAGTAATGTGCGCCGCCATACGCGCCACCGCCAGGCCCTTGGAGGGCTGGGTGCCGTGTTCCTGATAGGCGCCGCCGTGCCAGTCGGGATCGGCCATGATCGCTTGGCGTCCGACTTCGTGGAAGGCGATGTTCTGCGCCGAATGGCGCGCCGCGCAGGCGATTGGCATCGCTGCCACCACTCGCTCGGGATAGCTGACCGTCCACTGCAGTGCCTGCATACCGCCCATCGAGCCGCCCATCACGCACATCAGCTTCTTTATGCCGAGGTGGTCGAGCAGCATGGCCTGGGCCCGCACCATGTCGCGGATGGTAACCAGCGGGAAATCGAGGCCGTAAGGATGACCGGTCGCCGGATTGACTTCCGCCGGTCCGCTCGAGCCCATGCAGCCGCCGATGACATTGGTGCCGATGACGAAGAAACGGTCGGTATCGACCGGCTTGCCGGGGCCGACCATGGTCTCCCACCAGCCCGGCTTGCCGGTGACGGGGTGAGCGGATGCGACGAACTGGTCGCCGGTCAGGGCATGGCAAATCAGAATCGCGTTGGAGCGCGCCTCGTTGAGCTTGCCATAGGTCTTGTAGGCCAGGGTCCAGGTTTTGAGCGTGCGCCCGGAATCCAGCTCCAGGGCGTTGTCCGGCCCAAATTCCACCGCTTCGCCCCGGTCGGCGTCTGGAGCGGTCAAAGGACGCAGGAAGATGGGATCGGACAAATGAACCTCACCACCGGACCAGCCGGAGGGATTTGCTAAGGCCAGGGCCCCCCCATGTCAACGAAGCCGTCAACCAAGCCGGTTTTGATTTTGCGAGCGCGCCGCCGTATCAGGGGGGCCGCAAAGGAGAAACAAATGAGCTTCGCGCCCAAGCCCGGCGTGCTGGATATTGCGCCCTATGTTGGCGGCCGCGCCTCTGTTCCGGGTGTAGCAGCACCGATCAAGTTGTCGTCCAACGAGGGCGCCCTTGGGCCCAGCCCCAAGGCGATGATCGCCTATGCCGCCGCCGCCGCGGATGCATCCCTTTATCCGGAAGGCTCCGCCGAGCTCCTGCGCGCGGCGGTGGGCGAGGCGTTTGGGCTCGATCCGGCCCGCATCGTCTGCGGCAATGGCTCGGACGAGCTTCTTACGCTCCTTGCCAATGCCTACTTGCGGCCCGGTGATGAGGTTCTGTTCAGCGAGCATTCTTTCCTTGTCTACCGGATTGCCACCCTGGCCAACAGCGCCGTGCCGGTGTCGGTCAAGGAGAAGGACCGCCAAGTCGATGTCGACGCCATGCTGGCGGCCGTCACGCCGCGGACCAAGCTCGTCTATCTCGCCAATCCGAACAATCCGACCGGCACCTATCTGCCGTTCGACGAGGTCAGGCGCCTGCTCACGGGGCTGAGGCCCGGCATGCTGCTGGTGCTCGATGCGGCTTATGGCGAATTCGTCCGCAACAATGATTACGACACCGGCATCGCGCTGTGCCTGAAGCATGACAACGTCGTGATGACGCGGACGTTTTCCAAGGTCTATGGCCTTGCGGGCCTTCGGATCGGCTGGGCGCTGTGTCCGCCAACTGTCGCGGATGTGCTGAATCGTATCCGGATGCCGTTTAACGTCTCGATTCCGGCCCAGCGTGCCGGTGCCGCGGCGCTCAGCGATCACGATCACCTGACGGCCGCCCTCGAACACAACGACATCTGGCGGGAAAAGCTCACCGCGGCGATCCGCGCCACCGGTCTCAAGGTGGATGACAGCGTTACCAACTTCCTTTTGATCCGTTTCCCAAATGAACCGGGCAAGACGGCCGCCGAGGCCGACCGATACTTGTGCACGCGCGGATTGATTTTGCGCGGCGTGGCCAGTTATGGCCTGCCGGATTGTTTGCGGCTTACCATCGGCCCAGCGGATGCCAATCAGAAAGTGATGACAGCGCTGGCCGAGTTCATGGCACGAAAATGAGCGAGATGTTTGCCAAAGTTGCCCTGTTGGGGATCGGTTTGATCGGGTCGTCAATGGCCCATGCGATGCGTCGCGGCGGCCTTGCCGGTCACATCGCCGGCTATTCCCACCGGGTCGAGACGCTCGATCTGGCGCGCACCGTCGGCTTTGCCCATGCACTGTATTCGGATGCGGCCGCGTGCGTGAAAGACGCCGATCTGGTGGTGCTGTGCACACCGGTCGGTACGTTCCAGTCGCTCGCTGAGGAAATTGCGCCCAACCTGAAGCCGGGCGCCATTTTGTCGGACGCCGGTTCGGTTAAAAGTGCGGTGATCCGCGACGTCGGGCCCTTCGTGCCGGAAGGCGTGCATTTTGTGCCGGCGCATCCGATCGCCGGTACCGAGCAATCCGGTCCCACCGCGGGCTTTGCCGAATTGTTCGATGGCCGCTGGTGCATCCTGACGCCGCCGGAAGGCGCCGATCCAGACGCCGTTGCCAAGTTGAAGACGTTCTGGGAAGCGCTTGGCAGCAATGTGGAAGTGATGGACGCCCACCGCCACGATCTGGTGCTGGCGATCACCAGCCATGTGCCGCATTTGATTGCCTACAACATCGTCGGCACCGCGGACGATCTCGAAACCGTGACCGAGAGCGACGTGATCAAATATTCGGCCGGCGGTTTTCGCGATTTTACCCGCATCGCCGCCTCCGATCCGACCATGTGGCGCGACGTCTTCCTCAACAACCGCGAGGCGGTGCTGGAAGTGCTCGGCCGCTTCAGCGAGGATTTGAGCGCCTTGCAGCGCGCCATCCGCTGGGGTGACGGCGACACGCTGTTCAATCTCTTCACCCGCACCCGCGCCATCCGCCGCTCGATCATCGATGCCGGCCAGGATACCGCGTCACCCAACTTCGGCCGCGGCGAAAAAAAGAACTGATTTTTCAGGGGTCGGTGAGACAGAGTCCGGGCCGCGATCGGTTGCGGTTTTGGCAAAATAGCAAAACGGCCCGGCTTGGCCCGGACCGCTGGATGCACCTCAACGGATATATCTCAGATGGGGAAACCTCCCTCTCGTTTCAAGGGGGTTTTGGGATTTTATTTTCTCCTGGGCGAGCAAAGCGTTAGGCCGAAACGGGCCGCGCATGCTTCTTAATTTCATCGGTAACGGCAGAATTTATTTTTGCCCGCCGCCACGCGCCGCAGACGGCGTTTGCGAGGGCGGTCTGGTTAGCCCTAATTCACGGCGGGTCTCAGAACGGCACCGCAATGCAGACGACTGTTCATTGTATAGTATACGCTATAGCTGAAAACGAACCATTGCGGTCTGACCCTAGCTAGGGGTGATATTGCAGCAAGGAGTCTGCTGCAACCACTGCCAGCCCCCTTGGCATGATGAAGTAGTCGCCATTAGCGGCTAACCCGATCAGTTTGTCATCCACCATCTCTTTGAGCTTACGCCGCACACGCGACTTATTGCTGTCGCCAACCTTGTCTTCTAGGACACTCCCGGTTGCGCTCGGGTTCTTCATAAGCCAAACCAGCACCTCCTCCTTGGCGCCGAGGTCGTGCCGGGCGATGAACAACTCTCCGTTACGTTCGATTATCACCGGATACTCCTTTACCGCCAGACCATCCACGATCTCTTGAGCCCGGTCCATCGGATAACCTCCGTAAACCCTGATGAATTCGCAAAGAATCCAGGTGGCACAAGTCATGACGAACAGCGTATCCGTGCTGTTTGCATCGAACCCTCCGAGATGTGCAACATCCCGGTTATTACGAAAATCCAAAAGTAGCCGAACGAGCGGAACAGTCTTTTGGCGCACATGCTCATCTATGGTGCCTGCGCTCAGCACATTGTTCATAATCCGAGTTTTTTCGGCCGCAACAATATCTCTGCCGAATGGCGTAACCGTGTCCCCTAAAAGGTGCTGATATGCACGCAAGACAACTTCGGCAAATCGCCCACCCCTCAATTGCCCGGGCCCCCAATCATTCGTAGCGAAATGCCTTTTTATTTCGAGGTACTCCTCGACCAGACTTTCGCTAACGAGAGAGGGAAGGCCGTTGATTGCAAGAGTCATCAATTACGGTCCTTTGGCTTCTTGTACTCTGCCAAAATGAACTGCTCACCGCTGCGCGTGATCACATATGTGGCCTTGTTGTTCTTCTTCTCTTCACCGTCCATCATGTGTCCATGCTTAATGCAGTGAGCGATATTCACACTTATGTTGGACGGCAAGGGCTCCTTAGCGTCCCTGTAACCTTTTTCCAGTTCAGCCCTCGTGAAACATGCTAAGCCGGTATGGTTTTCCAAAAAATATCCAATTGCCAACGTTCGCTGAATGTCCGTGGCCGGTTGGTGTTGGAGGAGGAATTCTTTAATCGATAACTTCTTGGCCATCGTACGTGGCGCCGTTTTCTCGTCGCGGCTTGAGGCGGCGCCGTTTGCTTCTATGCGTGAGACACGCACTTCCAAGTTTTTGATAGATTCAAGGATCGCATCGAGCTTCCCGCTATTGTTTGCAGTCATGGTAGTCTAGTCGCGGGTGTTCCGCGTGCTCCCTTAAGTTTCACTCAGCTGCGTGACCAGAGACGCGCCGAGATTCGTCCCACGTGTTGTTAACACCCAGCTACCCTTCTCGCGCGTGGCGGTAAACTCGCTGCACTTCATGTATTTCGTGTGATTAGTGCTGTCGAAAAAGCCACCTGATTCGCAGACGCGCCTCGCAACCTTGTCGTCGAATTTGGTATCTCCAGAGGCCAGTAGGCGACAAATTCCGCAAAGCACATAGGCATTGCGAACTTGCTCCTTTCTACTTGCGCCCGGTATGGGGGCTGTGATTTCAGGGCCATCTTCCCCGAAGTGAAATACTAGATTGATCTGTTCGATACTAAGACCGTGCTGCTTCATCCAGTTGCGCGCTTTCGCTGGCAGTCCGGCGTACTGGTCATCGGCATCGTTCGGAGTCTCATTATTGGAAACGATTTGTGTCGGCGCTTCGCCCAATAGGGTCATCGACGCCGACACGATTCGATGCCGATCTTCCGACGTAAATTCCTTCAATTGATCGACAATATTTGCGACGGCTTCGGTCAATGATTTCTCCGGCATACTCATCTCCCTATCGGACATAGGTCCACCGCTTTTGGACTTTGATGCGACGGAGCTGTTTGCTCCGCACTAGACGGAGCACCAACGGCGACAATGTTGTCGTTGGGTAGAAATGCCCCTGCGCTTCGAGCGCCATTCGAATTGCGCTGAGCTCCTGTGGTGTTTTGAAAAAGTCGCTGTCGATCAGGTCCAGAAGCAACTGCATCGGACCCTCCCGCGTAACTGCGGTTCTTGTAGGCGCGCGCGCGCCCTTCCGCTTCGAAGGTGTTTGGTTGCCCTGGAATGTGGCGATCAAGTTCGCCACCTCGGCTTGGCTTCCCTCAATGACAACCTTTGCGCCGCTTAAGAGGGTAATTGATGCCGTCGGCATTTCTATACTCCTATATCGTAAGCGAAGATAAATACAACATAGTGATTCTGTCAAATGCTTTGTAATAAGGTAAAACATAATCGCCATGGGTTAGTTTTGGCGCGCTCCGATACGGTCATTGCGTACGTGTCTTGTGAACACTCGCCGTAACACGGCAAAGCTGCCGCGTTTTTATCTGGCGCCATAAATCTGAGAAACCAACCAAGAACACTCAGAAGGAGTATTATGTATGTTAAACAATGAGTTATTGGAAGACCGTGGGATCGTAGTCGTCACCTGCCAACCGTACTAATGCTGTGGTATGCGATCAGGCTGGCACCAAATCATCGAAGGTGTCGAATTGGTATATACTTGTACTTTGAAGTGGTAGACACAAAAGTCTAATAACGTGTTG
>WSSedL1CaDRAFT_10001886_pt1 | contig 11430 bp, 8 predicted proteins | sample WetSurSL1Cattail_FD_9464 | JGI IMG/M metagenome (IMG submission 9464)
CAATATTCCTCACTGCTGCCTCCCGTAGGAGTCTGGTCCGTGTCTCAGTACCAGTGTGGGGGACCTTCCTCTCAGAACCCCTAATGATCGTTGCCTTGGTGAGCCGTTACCTCACCAACTAGCTAATCATACGCATGCCCATCTGTAAGCCATAAATGTTTAACCACTAAACCATGCAGTTCAGCGGTATTATGCGGTATTAGTCCGAATTTCTCCGGGTTATTCCCCTCTTACAGGTAGGTTGCATACGTGTTACTCACCCGTGCGCCGGTCGCCACCAAAGTATTGCTACCTTTATGCTGCCCCTCGACTTGCATGTGTTAGGCCTGTCGCTAGCGTTCATCCTGAGCCAGGATCAAACTCTTCGTTGTATCTTTTTTATTTTGCTCGGATGCTATCTCTTTAATTTATTGTCGAAAATTGACGTGGCATAAAAAAAATTACCTTTCCTTATACTACATTATTTGTTGTTCATGTATTCTCAAAGATCGTTGCTTAATAATTTATAATTAGGAATTCATAATTCATAATTAAATTTTTCACTTCACAGTGATTGTTTATCAAGTCTTCTAATGTTACTACAAAATAGCTCCCTATTTTATAACTTGTTTTGTTGCCCTTTTCACTCTCAAATTTTGTGAGCCAAACGGGCTGCAAAGATACTGCTTATTTTTAAACTACCAAACTTTTTACGAAAAGTTTTTCTTTTTATTTGAGCCGTTTGATAACTTGTTTTCTGACTTTTTATCCGTCTAATCGTTTTTTGATCAATTAGTTATTTTGTCTCATCCCCCTATCAAAGCTTATCTCTCTAAGCGGCTGCAAAGGTAACGCTTATTTTTAAAATACCAAACTTTTTTCAAAATAAATTCCTATTAAATTTCAGATCGTCTTTCACGTCCTTTTTCATTACTTTTCTGTATTGTTTAAACTTCAAATCATCTACCCTAAACTATACTCGGCTTCTCTCTTAAAGCGGGTGCAAAAGTACTCTCTTTACCTATACTATCCAAACTTATTTCACTCTTTTTTCTGTTATAAAACAACTTTCTTTTTTAAACTTCTGAAATAAAACAACTTTACATTAAAAATAATTTCGGAAGAATTCAATTTGGGAGCCGCTCCCCGGAAAAACATAAGGTTCATAAAGAGCTTTTCTTACGTAAAGGCTACGTAAAAGACCTGATGAGCACTATATAGAATACATGAAAGGGATCATTCAGCAAAGAAAGATACGCCACAAATAATAGAAACAGGATGGCATAAATCGGGCAAAACCGAAATAAACCGCAACGGTTATATTGATTTTTCTTATAATAACATCAGACAATAAATCCGATTTCGGGTTTATGAAGACATTGCAAGTAAAATTCAACTCGGTAAAAATAAAAACAGGATACAATATATAATGTATATGATGAAGCTTTATCAGTCATTATATACATTACGAAATAACAACCGGATTCGGTTATAAATTACAATGTCTCTGTTTAGAGTGAAAGGGTGCTTACCAAATGGTCTACTATTTATCAGCAATTCCGTTTCACGAACTAATATGATTGTCACAGTAACGCCAGCAGAAAACAAACTACCTTTATCACGGAATTCTAGTTTGTCCTTGCCAGTATATAGATTTACCCAACCGAATGATTCCAACTTTTGCTTTACTTCATTAGTTGTTATACCTGAGTTTAGTTTCAATGATCTGAATCGCCTTTCGCTACGAACACGAATAAGTGCAAAAGCAGATAAACAAAACCCCAATAAAAAGACAATCAGATTAGAATCATTATTCGGATTGTCTTCATATCCTTTAAAAGCAAAGAGTGAAACAGTGCAAATACACATAACCAAGAAGTATTTTACAATCACCTCCCAGCTATATGGCCATTTAAAGTTTGTCCGAATATAGTTTTCTTGCTCTGCTGTCATATCTCTCAATTATTTGAAACAACTTATTTTTCCTGTTACCCTCACTCCCCATCAATTTATGCTGAACGAATTAATGGCCGAAACAGAAGTATTACCCACCTTATCGGTTGTTATGACTTTCCAATAATAAGTCTTGCCACTCGTAAGAGTTCGCGTAGCGGTGCTGACTGTTTGCGACGTAACTACTTGCGATGTTGCATTTGTATTATCCAGATACAGGGAATAACTGGCAATGTCATTGTCGGGATCGCTACCGGTCCATTGAAAAGTAATCTGCACCGATGTTGCTCCGTTTGAAGCGAAAGTCGTACCCGATGCCGGTGATGTCAGATCGGCTGCAAAAGGAGCATAACTACTCGACGCTGCTCCCGACAAGTAGAATTTCCAACTATTGCTGGTTGTTTTACCCGAGGTGTTAGTTGCTGTTATAGTCCACGAGTAAGGTGTGTTTATTGCCAGACTGGCTGTATATAATGTATCCTTGGTGGTATAGGTAACAGCTGCCTGTGTATTCAGATTTTTAATGACTAATTGGTAGCTATCTGCATTACCGGCAGATCTCCAGGCAAACGACACCGAAGCCGAGGTTCCGCTTGCGGAGGTACCCTGTAAACAGGCTGTATTATTTGCCGGCAAAGATAAAGCGGTTGTTCCCGGAATAGGGGTAGCCACAGGAACTGGATCACTTCCTTTTCCTCCACAACCTATTAGAATCAAACCGGCAAAAAGTCCGGCCATGCTTTGTATTTTTATTTTGTGTATCATACTTATCGTTTAATAGAAATATTTGTTGTCAATTATTATTCACTCTCAGTAGTTTGATCTTCCATCTATTTTTTTATCATCTTGACACTGCTGTGTACCGTAGAACCGTTTACCTTCACAATGTATGTACCACTACTAAAATCAGAGACATCAAGATCTACTAACCTGCTCGACGGAACAACAAGCTTTTGTTTGAGTTCTACTGCTCCGCTCAGCGAAATGATTTCGGCAGTAACCGATTCTTCTTCGCCGGGAATGCCCAGCGTTATTTTACCTGTAGTAGGATTGGGGAAAAGCGAAATCTGACCGTTCTCACTGTTGTAGATAGTTTCTTCATACATTCCCTGACAAAGTTTTTCTGTATAGATTTTGATTTTGTTTTCACCCGGAACTAAAGAAACCTGAACCTGATCACCCTGTGTTTCGGTGGTATTATCATTGACACTGACATAATAGTTTGTTCCTCCACTCAGAGCGTAAGTAGCACGACTTTTTTCGGCACCCACTTTCAACACACTTAAATCGTCAGGCTGGGTAACTACTACATTGAAACTTTGTTCGTAGTTATCCAGAAAATCTATTTTGAAAACCAGCTTATAAGTATCTGCCGGCAGATTCTTTAGGTTGTAGGAAGTACCTGAAAACATGACGGACTGTTTGGTACCGGTATTTATTCCTGTTACCGTTACTGTATAATCCAGCGCCTTGGCCAGTGTTACGGCAATAGCACCATCTTTTGTATCGCGACAGGTACAATTCGATGCCTTTATTTGGTAGTTATTGGCCGCAACTACCCCCGAAGCATTGATAACAGCAAGTACCGGTGATGATACCGTACCATCGTAACTATTTTTCAGGGTCACATTATACGTACCAATAGATACATACGGAAACTCGTTGCTGTTTTGGTATGTTTTGCCATCAATACTATAGGTAAATCCGGTAGAAGGTGTAACGACTATGCTGCCCGATAACGTTGTAGCAGTGGGCTGTGTTACCGCTACCGTAACAGTAGAGAAGTTGGCTACCAAAGTACGAGCAGCACTGACTGTAAATGTGTAGCTCGGATTTGTTGAAACCACCGTTCCATTCTCTGTCCAACCGGTAAAGACATAACCGGTTTTGGGAGTAGCTTGAAGAGTACAGTTTGAACCTGTAGCATAGCCACCTGTGCCGGTAATATTTCCTTGTGATGCATCTGCAGTAGCATTAACTATAAAGCCAGCAACAAAGCTGGCAACAAATGTATGAGCTGCATTTACAGTAAAAGTGTAAGTTGCTTTTGTTGAAGCTACTGTTCCATTTTCGGTCCAATTACTAAATATATACCCTGTGTTTGCAGTAGCTATAAGAGTACAACTTTCACCGGTCACATAACCGCCAGCTCCGGTAATACTACCTCTCGTTGAGTAATTTGAAATTGCTGTAATCGTATTTCCAGCAATAAAGTTAGCCACTAATGTACGAGCAGTGTTAACCGTGAAAGTATAAGTTACATCATTCGAAACTACCGTTCCATTTTCAGTCCAGTTACTAAACATATAATTTGCATTTGCAGTTGCCGAAACATTACAGGTTGTTCCGGAAGCATATCTTCCAGTACCGGTAGTGCTACCACCAGCAGAAGGGTTAGCGCTCATAGCAATTGTATAATCGCTGGCATTGTTTTCTGTAAAGTTAGCTACAAGTGCTTGATCAGCGTTTACCATAAAGGTATAACTTGCATCTGTAGAAACCACCGTACCATTTTCTGTCCAGTTGGCAAAAGAATATCCCGTATTGGGTAAAGCAGAAATTGTACACTCATTACCGCTTAAAAAACGACCTGCTCCACTAATATTACCTCCAGTTGATGTATTTACTGATGTTGTAATAGTATACAAAGGCAATTCAACAATATTCATAAAATCTTTCCATTGGCTGGCGGCAGCATAAAGCGACTTCGAACCCGTAGGTACATAGAGCTGGCAGGTAGATGTCGGAATTAGATAAAACACTCCATTTTCTAATTTGATTTTTCCCGGATCACTATTGTTGGCATATACTGCTTTTAAGCCAGTGCAGTAAAATATAGCACCAAACTTAATAAATGTAACCGAAGAAGGTATTACAATGGAAGTCAAATTCACGTTATCCAGAAAAGCCACACCTTCAATAGTAGTTACTGTATTGGGAATTGAGTAGCTTGTTTGAATACTACCCGGAAGATATTGAATCAAACTTGTTTTATTTTTATTGAATAACACTCCATCAACACTGCAATAGTTTGGATTATTACTGTCTACGGTGAACGAAGTTAATTTGGAACATCTTTCAAAAGCTTGAACTCCTATTGAAACTACTGAAGAAGATATCGAAACCGTTGACAACTCTGAACAATTGCCAAATGTGTCATATTTTATAGCAATAACTGAATTAGGAATAGTAATAGATTTCAATTTAGAACAACCATAAAAAAGACCATCAGAAAGGGTTGTCAAAGAGTTAGAAAGGGTAATAGACTCCAAATTACGACAGTAACAGAAAGTATATCGTCCTATCGAAGTGATAGCATCGGAAAGCTTTATATATGGAAGGTTGCTACAATTTATGAATGAAAAATCACCAATAGAAGTGACTGAATTTGCGATACTAATTGATGTCAAGCCGGAACAGTTATTAAAAGCGCTATCTCCAATAGCAGTTACATTATAGCTTATCCCATTAATGGTTGCCGTACTTGGAATGGTGATAGCTCCACTGTAATCACCTCCGGCTGAATTACGATAGGTCACATAAGCTGTTGTAGGGGAAGATATTTTATAATACAAGCCATTGTTGTCGACAAAGTCATAGGTCTTTGAAAAATTTGCAGTTAAAGCTGTGTCCTTTGTAAGAGTAAAAGAATAGTTTTTCGAAGTAGAGAGCTCGTTACCTTTATTGTTTATCCAGTTTTTGAATCCATATCCATCATTGGGATTTGCCGTAACGGTTTGTTTACTAAAGTAATCATAACTCCCGGCACCAGTAACCGAACCACCTGTTGCTGTATTAACATCGATAGTAATGTTATATTTATTAATAGTGAAATTAGCTATGAGTAAGGTATCTTGTGTGAGTGTAAATGAAAAAACAGGAGATTTGGAAACAACATTGCCTTTTTTATCTGTCCAATTGGCAAATGTGTATCCTGTATTTACTGTTGCAGTAATAGTTTGTGTTGTTCCTGTATAATAATTTCCATTACTCCCCGATACCGTTCCGGCAGCAGTATTGTTACTGGCAATTGTAATCTTGGCAGCATTTGCTGATGGTGTATAATTAGCTGTAAAAATAGTATCTTTTGTAACTAAGATAGACAATAAAGCAGGTGAATTTGTTAGTAATGTACCTTTTTTGTCCGTCCAACTAATAAAAGTATAACCAGATGTCGGCTTGGCAGTGAGACTACATATTGAGCCTTTTAGAAATGATCCTGTTCCGCTAATTAATCCTGCTGATGTTGGGTTTGCCGTTGCTGATAGGGTACATGCAGCAGTTTCCACAATATTGCTGAACGTGCTCCATTGAGAAGAGGATGTATAAAGCGATTTTGTACCTGTAGGCACATATAGAGTACATGTAGAAGTGGGTACATATGAAAATATAGAAGCACCTAAAGTAATACTAGAGGGTATTGTATTAGTAATATAGATGGAAGATAAATTCATACAATAGCCAAAAGCATATTCTCCAATAGAAGTAACAGAACTAGGTATATTAAGAGATGTCAAACTCACAGAATAAGAACTATAAACATTAAATGCATCCTTTCCAATAGAAGTAACAGTACTGGGTATCGAATAGCTTTTATTTGTTTTTCCAGATGGATATTGAATAAGCATGGTTTGATTCTTATTGAATAACACACCATCCATACTACTGTAATTTTCATTGCTTTCATCGACGATAATTGAACTTAAACGATTACAAGCCGTAAATGCATTGTCACCAATTTTTTTAATTGTGCTGGGAATAGTTATAGAAGATAATTGGCTACACCCCCAAAATGCATCCAGACTAATTGAAATTACAGAATTGGGGATAGCAACAGAAGTTAAACTTTCGCAGTAAAGAAACGCATCAAAACCTATTTCAGTAACAGCATAAGCAGTTCCATTATAGGTTACTGAAGACGGAATTATAACATTGCCTGAATAACTATTACTTGAATAACTGTTTAAATTGTTATCCTTGTTGACAACGCTAACAGTTTTATTCGTGGTACTATTAATAGTGTAATAAATACTATCAATTTTAAAGTCATATGCCCACCCCTGCAGGCCAAAGAGTAGTACAGTAAAAAGAAGTAAAGTTTTTCTCATATAGTATGTGTTTTGTATTTTTCCATTTGGGTTACTGTGCTAGAATGCTTATCAGGTGCATTGTATCAGCATAAAGATTCTTTCTGTTTTTTTTGTTTAAAAACAGACTCCAAAGATAAAGACAATTCTTTACATTAACAATACTTCTTTTACTTATTTTTGATCAATAGTTTACTTTTTGTTTTAAAATGTAGTTCTATTTGCTCCGTCAGTATAAAAAAGCAAACAAATACATTGCTTTCCGCAGCAACTATCCCTATTCACAGAAAAGATATTAACCAGACTTTCGCCTCTACATTACTATCCATACAAACTTTTTTTATCCGTTATTTGGAAAAAAGAACATGAATTATTAATTTTGTATTTCTAAAATCTATACTTACTGCTCTCATAACTTGTAACTCGTAACTATCTACAGCTTATGAATCACGAATTACTCATTCTTATAACAGGCATCGCCATTCTGCCCGAATTGATGCTGGTAGTTTTTAGCCGCATCCTATGGCACAAAGAGTCGCCCATCAGGAGGGCAAACCACATGCTGGCCCGGATACTTTTGTTGCTGGCCGTGCTCAATTGCTGGATGTTGTTTTGGTATCATGCCCGTAGCGGCAAATCGGACAGCCTACTCCCCTACTATTTTCCGCTCGATCAGATTCTGGTGATGTTTATTGGCCCCGCTTTCTATTTTTACATCCGGCTTTTATTCGACCGGTCGTATCCCCTTACGTGGCGGCAACTGTTGCACCATACATTTGCAGCTATACCGGCATGGATTTATGTCATCTATTTTCTCACTCTCCCCGCGCCAACACGCGTAGGGATAATTACCGACCATGCCCACCGCCTGCGTTGGATGGATGATGTGCTGGATTACCTTTTCTATTTGCAAGCTATAAGCTATCTGTTTATCTGCCTGACGAAAGTAAAAAAGCTACGCAAAGCCGACTACCAGCTGCAGGCCGACGGGTATACCGGCAACATTCGCTGGCTGGTTTATTTTCTCGGAATGGCTCTGGTGGGAGTGCTCGGGCATCTGCCCCTGCGGGCGCTTCAGAACTGCAATGATCTGGAAGTGCTAATCGGAACAATTTCCATCACGACACTGGTGGTGGTGCTTTTTCTACAGTCGCTACTCAATAGTGGACTTTCCATGCAATATATGTTTGAAACTCCACCCGAAATTGTCCCTATACCCACTCTTAAAAAGATACAGATCAGAAATGGCCTGAAAGACACACAAATCAGGGACTACCTGCAACAGCTACATACGGTAATGGAAACCGAAAAGCCCTATCTGGACCACCACTGTTCGCAAGAAATGATTGTCGAGCGAACCGGTATCCCTAAACATCACCTCTCGCAGGTTGTCAATAAAATCTTAAAAAAGAACTTTACCGATTTTATCAACGAATATCGTTGCAAATATGCCTGCATCTTGCTCGGAAGCGAAGAAAGCCGACAGCTAACTATTGAAGCTATCGGAGCACTCAGTGGCTTTTCTACCAGGGTAAACTTTAACTATGCGTTCAAAAAAATATATGGTGTCGCTCCGTCCGACTATCAACCTAATCAGAAACAAAAAAGCGAATTCTGATTTTGGGGGTAATGTCCAAAAAATTGGTTTTTCTTACACAGTTGTCTGAATAGTCTCAAACTGCTTTTTGGACGGTCTCCCTAAAAAATCTGCATGTGCAGAAAATTATTCTGCACATGCAAAAAAACTTTCTGCATCAACACTTCGAAATCTTGCATCAACACTTCAAAATTCTGCATATGCAGAAAAACTTTCTGCATCAACACTTCAAAATCCTGCATCAACACTTCGAAATTCTGCATATGCAGAAAAACTTTCTGCATCAACACTTCGAAATCCTGCATCAACACTTCGAAATTCTGCATATGCAGGAAAACTTTCTGCATCAACACTTCAAAATTCTGCATCAACACTTCGAAATTCTGCATATGCAGGAAAAATTTCTGCATCGACACTTCAAAATCCTGCATCAACACTTCGAAATTCTGCATATGCAGGAAAACTTTCTGTATCAACACTTCGAAATCCTGCACCTGCAGAAATCTCAAAAATACCCGTCTGACGTACTTTTGCAGAAAAGTTGGTAAAGGATTATAATCCTTTACCAACTTGCCCTCAAAAAATTTGGACGAAAAAGAGAGATTCCATAGTTTTGTCGGACATTAATTTTAAAACATAAAAAAATATGAAAACAAACACTGCAGTATTGCACATTAGAAACAAAGAACCACAGGCAGTAGCCTCATTGGCAGACAGAGTAGACACCGGTATGTCGACCCACAAAGACGTATTTCCGGCCCCTGACCCGACCGCAGAAATATTCAGCAAAGAAGTAGAACAGCTGTATACGTCGATCACAGAGAAGGATGGAAGTAAAATTAAAAATCATGCACTGATCGAGCAGACGGAAGTGGTATACGGTATGCTTAAACGCCGACTTTATTATACCAACATGGTGGCCAAGGGTGATAAAGCTATTATTTTGCTTTCGGGCTTCGACTGCAACGACGAACCGGTAGCACATGATGTTCCGGAAAAGGCTGTAATCAAACGGATAGAAGACGGCAGCAAGGCCAATAGTGCTAAAGTATATGTGGAAACATTGGACAACGCCGATCGCTACAAACTGGAAAGCGCAACAAGCCTGACGGCACCTGTAACATGGAAAACCGTTCTCGATTATGGAACAACAACTACACTGGAAGACAATAATCTGACCCCACGTCAGGAAATTCATTACCGGGTAACGGGTGGAAACAGACATGGATGGGGACTGCCCAGTGAACCAATGATGTTTTTTCCGCGCTAACTAAAACTATTCAACATAACTTTTCCAGAGCGTTAGGCTTTGGAAAAGTTTGTTGAATCGCGAATGTACGGAATCCAGACTGCTAATATATTCTACTTTTCAACAAACTCCTGTATTTCGTTAGTTTCCAAATATTTTAATTTAAGATAGGTACTGTAGCACCAACGGTTCGACATTATGCTATTGCTATTGTAAAATAACCTTTCGTGTGTAAAAGACTTACACACGAAAGGAATTTTCAAATTCATATTTTAATCAAACCGCAGATTTATGGCTGATGTCATTGTTTAAATCTTTTTTCCGATATAAAACATATAGCCATAATATGCTTTATATTTGGAATATAATTCTGCTTCATACCGCTGATAGCCTATAAACTCTTCTGCGGTTTTGTTACCATTATATTTTGCGAGAAAAGATTCCTGAGTTGCTTGCATAACAGAATAATAATCTGTCCAACAGCTTTCGGGCACAACAAAAGCGGCAACCGGAAGATAACCTGCTTTTTGCATTTGAGCAAGCTTGTTCGGGATTGTATCTATCTCGGGATAGGCTTTGTCCCAAAACTCCTGAATTTCGGCAGGTCTGTCTTCGGTAAACCAGGTATTTTCGGTTACCGCAACATAGCCACCCTGTTTCAGAAATTTTCGCCACTCCTCCAGTCCACGCTTAAATCCGATGTTGTAAATTGCACCTTCCGACCAAATCAGGTCTAATTCTTCCTCTTGAAACGGAAGATTTTCCATATTACCAACAAGAGCTTTCACTCTGTCGTGCATATTGTTATTTCGGGTGCTTTTGTTGAATTGACTAACAAAATCGGGCCATAATTCAACAGCCGTAATTTCGCACGGTATGTTGTGTGCCAACACCATTGTCTGACCACCTGTACCGCAACCAATATCGGCAACTTTAGACTGTTCAGTAAGACCGTCTATAAAACTCAATGCTTTGAGCGTTATCTCGGGACTTCCAGGTCCCTGTCGTTCGGCACTTGAAAAATAGTCGTAAATTATACTCAGGTCAAACTCGTGAATTGTCTGCTTTTCTTCGTTCATTTCCTTTTATTTTATTGCATACAGCAAAAGCACTACAATACTTTTGGCATTGTACGCAGATTAAAAACTTAAATTTATTATATAGAAAATCATTCTCGAAAAGGATTATCCGAGAACAAACAAAGATGAAGTTGTCCCAAAAGTTTTTTTAGAACGCAAACGACACAAAATGCGCAAATTAACGCAATCTTATTAAATTGAAATTCAATAAATAATATTCAACTTTACAAATCTTATTTGCGAAAGTTTGTGCTGTTTGTGTGCTCTTGGCACAACCACTTACAGCACAATGCCCGAATTAAACATAAACATCCAATTGTTTTTTTAGTGCTACAAAGATAGAAAAAAATCAGTTTACCAACACATTTTCCATGCCCCATTTTTCCAGCTCGCGAATTACCGACGAAAGACTTTTACCCAGATCGGTGAGCGAGTATTCCACCCGCGGGGGTATTTCCTTGTATTGTTCACGCAGAATCAGCCCGT
>WSSedL1CaDRAFT_10001887_pt1 | contig 11429 bp, 9 predicted proteins | sample WetSurSL1Cattail_FD_9464 | JGI IMG/M metagenome (IMG submission 9464)
TAAGGCTCGATAAAGGCAGAAATGTAAACGATACTGTTTTAAGGGATGTGGCTTGTGTTAAACCCATGCCATCATTATTACAAACATATCAGGCAATGCCGTGGAACCATTTTATTCTGGCTTTTCGGAATGAAATTAAACCGAAAATCGGTTTAACCTATGAAAATAATGACAGTACCGGACACTTAATTAATAGAGATTTTGAAGTAAAAGATTTATATGGAAGTGCTATTTCACCTATCTCAGCCGGAGCTGAAAATATAAAACCTTTTGAGACCTTTAATTCATTGGTTGATCTCGTTAATCCGTTCACCACAAATGCAACAGATTCAGCGCTGTTTGAAACTAAAGGTTTTATATCATACACAGACCCGATATCTAAAAGATGGCCTGATAATGACACCGTTCGTTTTAAACAGGTATTTAACGATTATTTCGCACTGGATGATGGGTCGAGCGAGAGCGGTTACGGTTTAACGGGACAGGGAACTTTAAGTGCCAGGGCTGCCTACATGTTTAATGCATACCAGCCGGATACAATCACCGCCATCAGTATCTTTTTTAACCCGACCGAAAATAACATAACCACCACAACAAATTATTATTTCAGGCTTGCTGTGTGGGCTGATAACAAGGGGCAACCAGGTAAAATCCTGTTTGCTGACAGTAAATCGGATTATATACCCGTGCACCTCAATCAGTTCTATTCTTACAAACTCGATTCGGGCGTATTGGTAGACGGTAAATTTTATGTCGGCTGGATACAAGTCAATGAAAACTATCTCAATGTAGGTCTTGACCTTAACAACAACAACCAGTCAAGGCTTTTTTTCAACACTAGTGGTACCTGGGCCAACTCAGCAATTAAGGGTTCGTTAATGATTCGTCCTGTTTTTCGGACAAAAAAATCAGTGATCAGCAGCAACCCTAAGGTCGTAAACACAAACCTGCCATTAAAAATATATCCCAATCCTGCCAGAAATATCGTATTCATTGATAAAGGAAGTGATTTTGAAAATGAGACCCCAATTGTTTCGATATTTGACCTGACAGGGAAACAGGTTTTACAAACCTCTCTACATGAAAACAGCCTGGATGTTAGCAACTTACCAGGCGGACTCTATATCCTCAGAGTCTCTGGTAAAAAAGCCAATTCCCAACCTGTTAAATTATTGATACAGCGCTAGTATGCCAATGGATAATCTCCCAAATGAAGTCGAAGAAACCCAGGAAGAACAATCGGAACTCTTTGAACATTTTCGCTTTGTCATTGATAAAGGACAAACATCGCTGAGAATTGATAAATTCCTGACTAACAGAATTGAAAATGCTTCCCGCACCAAAGTCCAAAGTGCTGCTGATGCAGGTAATATACTGATCAATGGTAAACCGGTAAAATCGAGCTACAAGATTAAACCTTGCGATATTTTAACGGTAGTACTCCCCCACCCTCCCCGTGAAATCGAGCTCATTCCACAGGATATTCCCATTAACATTGTTTATGAAGATGATGATTTATTGGTGGTCAATAAAGAACCAGGAATGGTCGTGCATCCTGCATATGGGAATTACTCAGGAACTCTCGTAAATGCCCTCGCATTTCACCTCAAAGACAACCCTTTGTTTGCTACAGGAGAAATACGCCCCGGACTGGTTCATCGTATTGACAAAGATACCTCCGGCATTCTGGTGATGGCTAAAAATGAACTGGCCCTGAATAAGCTGGCCAGTCAGTTCTTTAATCGCACCATCGACCGCAAATACATAGCCATTGCCTGGGGCGACTTGAAAACTGATGAAGGAACCATTACCGGAAACATTGGGCGTAATCCTCGAAACCGCAAACAAATGTATGTGTTTGAAGATGGCTCGGAGGGCAAACATGCCGTTACGCATTACAAAGTAATCGAGCGGCTAGGCTATGTTAATTTGGTTGAATGCAAATTGGAAACAGGCAGAACCCACCAGATACGTGTACACTTCAAATACATAGGCCACTCCCTTTTCAACGACGAATTATACGGTGGGCATGAGATACTTAAAGGGACAACATTCACAAAATACAAACAGTTTGTACAAAATTGTTTTAAAATACTTCCTCGCCAGGCGTTGCATGCTAAATCGCTGGCATTTCAGCATCCCACATCAAAAGAATGGATGACTTTTGACTCCGAACTACCAAACGATATGCAACAAGTCATCGATAAGTGGAGAAATTATATTGCTCACAGGGATAAAGAAGAATAATTTCAGAGAAATATTTATAAAACCCCGACAGGGGTTGGATTTGAATAACCGTGGGTGAAACCCATGGACATAAATAACACCAAGTTTTACAGCCCCGAAGTGGGCTGAACTTTAATTGCCGAATTTTCAACAACCCATAATTCGTGTAATTTCGGATAAATATTAAATTTGTACGAAAAATAAATCAAATGGAGAAGAAGAACATTGCAATTATTGCTGGTGGCAATTCAGGAGAATATGAAATCTCAATCAAAAGTGGCGAACAATTACTGAAACAGATCGATCAAACCAAATATAATCCCTATCTGATTCACATCAAAGGGACAAATTGGGAAGTTAGCATTAACGGAGTAGATAAGCAGGTAGATAAAAATGAATTTACCATTCCGGATGGCAAAAACATCAGGTTTGATTGTGCGCTTATAGCCATACACGGGACACCTGGCGAAGATGGCCGTTTGCAGTCCTATTTTGAAATGATGAAACTTCCATACACAACATGTGGTGTTATGTCGTCATCGCTCACATTTAACAAATATGCCTGCAAACATTACCTGATACCTTATGGAATCAGCACAGCCAAAGCCATGCTATTCCATAAAAATGAAGCCATCAAAAACGATGAAGTAATTGAAAGCCTTGGATTACCCTGTTTTGTAAAACCTAATAACGGCGGTTCCAGTTGTGGCATATCTAAAATCAATAAACCCGAAGAGATTCAAGCTGCCATTATAACTGCACTTAAAGAAGACTCGGAAATCATTGTGGAAGAATACCTGAAAGGCACGGAAATTACGTGTGGCGTAATGAAAACCAGGAACCGTACCATTGTATTCCCCATTGCTGAAATTGTGAGCAAAAAAGAGTTTTTTGATTATGAGGCCAAGTACACCAATGGTATGGCCGATGAAATAATCCCAGCGCGTATTCCTGAAAAAATAAGGCTGGCCTGTGAAAAACTGTCATCGTTAATCTACGATAAACTCTTTTGCAAAGGTGTTGTACGTATCGATTATATTATTCGTGACGAACAACTGTATTTCCTGGAAGTAAATACAGTTCCTGGAATGACTGAAAACAGTATCATTCCGCGCATGATCAAAGCTTCCGGATTAACAATGACAGAGATACTTACAGATTTGATAGAAGACGCCTTATCGAATGGAAAGTAATGAAAAACCAAACTCACAAAAGTGCATTGACCGTTAATGAAGGTGTTGAACAACCACCCTCAGTGAGCGAAGATTCTGTACTCAGGTTTATCAACAAGAATAAAAAGAAAATTTCTGTTAATGAATATGTTGATGGGATCCTGGCAGGTAATTGTACCCTTTTGAGCCAGGCTATTACCATGATTGAAAGTGCTCTTCCTACACATGCCAAAATTGCACAGGAAATCATAGAGAAATGTCTTCCCTATTCTGGCAAATCAATACGCATTGGAATTACAGGAGTACCAGGTGTGGGGAAAAGCACCTTTATTGAATCCTTAGGAATGCAAATTATTGCTCAGGACAAAAAACTGGCAGTTCTAGCAATCGATCCATCCAGCGAAAGGTCCAAAGGCAGCATCCTTGGCGACAAAACCAGGATGGAGCAATTATCAGTTAACCCAAATGCCTTTATTCGTCCTTCACCTTCAGCCGGATCCCTCGGAGGAGTGGCACGTAAAACTCGCGAAACTATTATCCTCTGCGAAGCAGCAGGATTTGATACAATATTTATTGAAACCGTTGGTGTGGGACAATCCGAAACTGCAGTACACTCCATGGTGGATTTCTTTTTATTACTCATGTTGGCTGGTGCAGGCGATGAGTTGCAGGGTATCAAACGCGGCATTATGGAAATGGCCGATGCCATCGCAATCACAAAAGCAGATGGCAGTAACCAGCAAAAAGCCGGGATAGCAGCAGCACAATATAAAAGCGCTTTGCATTTACTGCCAAAATCGCTATCCGAATGGTCGCCCAAAATATTGCTTTGTTCGGCTCTAACCGGCTTTGGAATTGGCGAGATCTGGGAAACTATCCTTGAATTTGAAACGCTAACCCGAGAAAATCAATTTTTTATTCGAAACCGTAGTGAACAAGCCAAATACTGGATGTACGAAACGATCAATGAAGCCCTGAATAAGCGTTTTTACAGCAATCCCGACATTCAGGATCAATTGCCCATTTTTGAACAGAAAGTTCTTGAAAATCAGTTATCATCATTTGTTGCCGCCAAAAAACTGTTACAGCAATATTTTAAAGAAGAGAAGGGTAAATAAAAACAAGTATAACCTATGTTTAACTTTTAATTATGGCGAATTCGCCATAATTAAAATTGATATCTCCTGTTCGCTAAGGTTCTACCCGTTAGTCGACTATATTTTTACAGGCTGGAGCCTGTTTTCATATCACGGACGAGGTAGAACCTCGTCCGAACGATGGCTACAGTATCACTTTTTAAACTTAAAAATAAAGTTTTCAACAATCGTTTGATTTTCAAAAAAGCTAACCTGCAAATTTTTAACTTTGGCAAAAACTAAGTATAAATTTTATGGAGAAGGAAGCCAAAGAAGTTAAAAATCAAAAAGATAATCAAAAGGATATCCAAAAGGAAATCAATAAAGAGAAACTGAAAGCGCTTCAGCTAACCCTTGACAAAATTGACAAGGATTATGGCAAAGGAACCATCTTAAAAATGGGCGACAGGGTTGTTGTTCAGGTACCATCCATTCCCTCAGGTTCCATAGCACTGGATGTTGCATTGGGTATCTCCGGCTATCCTCGTGGTAGGGTGATTGAAATATTCGGTCCGGAATCATCTGGTAAAACGACTCTTGCCATACACGCAATTGCTGAAGCTCAAAAAGCAGGAGGTATTGCTGCTTATATTGATGCTGAACACGCCTTTGACAGATCATATGCCGAAAAACTTGGTATCGATGTTGAAAATTTATACATCTCACAACCCGATAATGGTGAGCAAGCGCTTGAAATAACCGATGCATTGATACGTTCCGGGGCTATCGATATTATTGTAATCGACTCAGTAGCTGCGCTTACTCCCAAAGCTGAAATTGAAGGCGAAATGGGCGATTCTAAAATGGGATTGCAAGCCCGGCTAATGTCGCAAGCTTTGCGTAAACTTACTGCAAATATCAGTAAAACAAATACTTGCTGTATTTTTATCAACCAGTTGCGCGATAAAATCGGTGTTATGTTTGGTAACCCTGAAACAACTACCGGTGGTAATGCCCTTAAATTCTACTCTTCGGTTCGTGTAGATATACGCAGGCTCAGCCAGATTAAAGAAGGCGAAGTTGTGATAGGCAATCGTACCAAAGTAAAGATTGTTAAAAATAAACTCGCTCCGCCATTCAAAATTGCTGAATTTGACATTATTTACGGAGAAGGCATTTCACGTATTGGAGAACTCATTGATTTATGTGTAGAGCGTGAAATTATCAAAAAAAGCGGGTCGTGGTTTAGCTACGGAGAGACCAAGCTTGGACAAGGACGTGATGCTGTTAAACAATTGCTGACCGATAATACGGAACTGGTATCGGAACTGGAAGTAAAATTAAGAAGTGCCTTATTAGACTTTGCAACTAAATAATTACAATTTTATTCACCGCAAAGAGGCAATGGCACTAAGAAAATGATTTAAAGATTATACCTTGCGCCTTCGCGTCTTTGCGGTACATTTTAAAAAAAAGCCTCGTCATTTGTCGGCAATGGAAAGAATACGTTCAATTTTTTCGTCCATCGGTAAATAACCGTCAAGCCAGCAAATGTTCATCCCCTGATTTTCCATTCGTCTAAACCATGTCATTTGTCGCTTAGCAAATTGATGAATAGCTGTGTTTAGACATCTGAACATCTCGTCATACGTAATTTTACCTGTAACATACTGCGTAAGAAATTTGTATTCCAAGCCATAATAGATTAGTTGGTCCGGAGTAATTCCATCTTTTAAAAGGTTTTCAACTTCGTCGATCATGCCGTTTTTAAGCCTGTAAGTTAAACGTTCTGTAATTCGATTACGTTGTGATACACGATCGAACTTTACCCCAATAAGCAAAGGTTTTAGCTCGGGATAACTAAAGTCAATCTCCGGATGTGATTGGTAATAGGTTTCTATTTCTATTGCCCGCACTGCACGTTTTTTATTGTCTATGTCGCTCGTATTGTGGAGAATTTTAAAAGCACCAAGTATTTGGATAAGGTCTTCCAGCGTTTTTTGTTCCAGCGACTCGCGTAATGACTCGTTTACCGGTACATGAATTAGTTTGAACCCCTGTATCACAGCCTCTATATATAAGCCTGAGCCTCCACAAAGCAAAGGAATTTTATTGCGTTGCTTCAAATTCTCAAATACCCTGATAAAATCCTTTTGAAATTCATATACATTGTACTGACTACCTGGTTCTGCAATATCTATTAAATGGTAAGGTATTGTATTCCCATCAACATTGTAATCTTCATAATCTTTTCCTGTACCAAGGTTAAGCCTTCGATAAACCTGTCTTGAATCAGCACTGATGATTTCGCCATGAATTTTCGAAGCCAGGTGTGCGGCTAAGCCTGTTTTATTGCTTGCTGTAGGGCCAAGAATGACAATAAGATTGTAATTGGAAAACATGTTTTGGTATAAAAGCACACAAAGTTATTAATTAAATCTGTACATATGTGATGAAGAAATGAAGTGATGAAGTAATGGTGTAATGTTTCAAAACTTCATTACCTCATCACCAAGTTACCTCATAACCTTTTAATTTGTGTTAATCGTATTTTTTATAACTTTGGGATAGTAACCAAAAACAAAACCAAATGAAAAAAGTTAATTTTGTTTTTAACCGGGCTATGAAATTAATCCTCAACCCAAAAGCCGAATGGACCATCATTCAGGCAGAAACGCAAACCAAAAACGCAATTATCAACAACTATGCGTTACCATGGATGATCGTAATGGCATTGTGCTCTTTCATTGGTGATGCATTGTTTGGTCCAAATTCCATACTATATTTTCTTACCAAATCCATTTTTATATTTTGCCTTTCATATGCGGGTATATATATATCAGCGCTAATTATCAATGAACTTACCACAAGTTTTAATTCCAAAAAAGACAGTGATATTGTATTTAAACTTGTTGTTTATTCCTGTACAGGATATTTTGTAGCATTTTCTATAGGTTTACTGATACCTGTTTTAGGTATTATTTTTGCTTTGGCGTTATATTCAATTTATCTGTTTTGGGAAGGCTCGACAAGTTTACTGGGCACCCCGGAAGACAGTAAGGTTGGATTCGTTGTGGTTTCCAGCTTGGTTATGCTTGGTATCTTTGCAATAATCCGCTTAATGTTTAATAATATTCTCACAGGTATATTTAATTTTGTAATTGGATAACCATTTGTTTTAATTTTATATTTTTGGCGGGTCAATTTATGTCCTGCTTTATATTTATTTATGTCAGAGCATCATCAAAATATTAACATAAAAAACAAGAAGGCTTCTCATGATTATGAGTTCCTTGAAAAGTTTATTGCAGGCATTCAATTGTCCGGAACTGAGATTAAATCTATTAAAGCAGGTAAAGCCAGTCTGGTGGATTCATATTGTTATTTCAATAACCACGAGATGTTTTTGAAAGGCATGCATGTTTCCGAATATTGGTGGGGCAACCTTAACAATCACGATCCTAAGCGAGACAGAAAACTACTGCTTCATAAGAAAGAACTGCTTAAACTTGAACGTCGCTCGCAGGAAAAAGGATTAACATTAATCGCAATACGTCTTTTTGTTAATGAACGTGGACTTGCCAAACTGGAAATTGCGCTTGCCCGCGGTAAGCAAGATTTTGATAAACGTCAGGATATCAAGAAAAAAGATGCGAAACGTGAAATGGACAGGGCAATGAAAGTATAATTAATGTGTTGATTAAATAATATGCTAATGTGCTGATTATTAAAAAGTTTTACGCGCCAATACATTAAGAAAAGCCAATAAACATCATTGCGTCGAAACCATCATCCCATCAGCATATTAGCACATTAACTTACTGGTCGAAGAAAAAATCCTGTAATTCGTATAGATCTTTTGACGTAAGGTCAGAGGAAAAGTCAAAGAAATTATCTATTGACTTTAGTAACTCATCAAAGGATATATAGCCATCTCCATCCGAATCTACCAATTTAAATTTCTTGGGTATAGGTTTTGAGGCATTGCCCCTGTAACGGCTTTGTGCCCTATGCATCAATAGGAATACATCAACATCTTTACGTTTAATACCCTCATTATTCAGCATGGCGGCCAGTTCTTCAGGACTAATTTCAACACCATTGTCATCAACAATAGCCCTGCGGCTACTGCCAGGCTCTTTATCCAAATAATCAGGCACACCATCATGATCTGAATCAAGTGGGCATCCTATAGAATCGACCTTTACCCCAGATTGGGTTCCCGGACATTTATCGATAAGATCCACAATTCCATCATTATCTTCATCACCATAAAGGTTGTAATCAAAATTATTAACTTCTGCGAAAAGCTTTTCAATGGTTTTTACTTTAGCTTCGGAAAATAAATCGAAATGAACCGTAAAATATGAATACGTAAACATGTCATTCCCCTTTGTACTTCCCACATTATCAACAAAATCTGAAAAAGTATAATGCCACGAATGTCCTACCCTCAGATTAAGACGATCAGTAATTGCAAAATCAACGCCAATGTCCAGGGGAATGGCTAAAGTGTTTTGAGAATAACTTTGTTTACCACGTAAGTCTGTTTCATATTTATAATCTCGCTGTACAAGGTGTATCTGATTAGGAGGAGTGGTATACTTAAGATTTTCATTGATATTTCGAATGGTTCCGTCACTCCAGTAATAATAACGCTGATCTCCACCTTCTTGTTCTCTAAAAATATCTGTCTTGGAATTAAACTGTAAATCTTCCACACCAATTGAAATGAAAGGGCGTATAGCACTTTGTTTAATGAGGTGATGAAAGTCATAATGAATATTTAATCCAATGGTGAAAATATCAGTTTGGAAATTACGATTGTGTGCGGTGTCAGTTAGAGATCGTTCACTAGCGGTCAATGATCCTAACAAAAGAAAGAAATTAGTTTTAAAATAGTGTTGACGATCGAGGAAAGTAGCAATGTTCAATTTATAAGCCGGAGTCCCAACCAGAGGGCTCCTATGATTGTTATGCACCTCACCATAAAAGTTTAGAACTCCCATTCCAAATCCAATAACAGGCTTATATACAGGATTTTCTACCTTTACCTTTACATTTAACAATGAATCCATTATAGCCTCTTCAGTCTGCGCAAACAATGTGGCAGACATGATTAAAAAAATAGGTACAAAGGCAAAATTCAATAGTTTCATCAGTACAGCATTTACCCGATTCATTGATCGTTTTGTTTCAATAATTATTGATACCACTTTTGATTACCAACCATTAGAGCCTCTTGCACGGTAATACGTTTGCCTTCATTATAGGCAGCCACAAAAGCATCACCAATGCTTGTGGTATTCCATATATGTACCCGGTAATCTCTTGCATCCTTGTAAACATTGAAAGAACCTACGGAATATTTGATCCACCCTTCATGTTGTTCTTTCCGCACATTGTCTTCAAGTTTATATTTTTTAAAGTATCTTTTACTGTTAAGCGGTTTATGTCCAGCTGCCAGTTGTACCCTAAAATATATGCCGGACTGAGGTTCTAGCAAATCGGTAATTCCTCCCCCATTCGGCACCTTTATTATTTTGGTCGTTTTGGTTTGAGTAACCGTTCTGGTCGTCTCGTTCGGCGTAGCTGGCTTAGTCGTAACTTGCGCTACTTCAGGTTGTTTAACAGGTATTTTTGGAGTGGTATTAGGTTGTTTGGGAGTTGTGTTAGTGGTTGTGTTTGTTGCATTTTGATTGCTTGCAATGAGTGTAGTAGATTGCAGAATACTTTTCACACTCTCGGGGGTAAGATTAGCCAAGTCAACATCCTTTTCGATGATCATCATACTTTGAGTTTTATCCTCTTGAATGTAAGAAAAAACTCCTGTAATACCTGGTGCAGTCACCCCATTAGCAGGAATTAGCTTATACTTTACAGTAAAATAAGGATCAGCCGGAAGGTTCATCCAGAGAAATTTTACTTTACCGTCTTTAAAAGTAAAAACCCCATCTTTACTATCAAGAGCCATAGCCGTAAAACCTTTGGGTATGACTTCTTCTATTTTAGCAAACTTCTGCAAGCTTTCTTTATTAACCAGCAAGGTTACAATGTAATCTTTGTTTGATGACCATATTGGTTTTTGTCTTATGCAAGCAATGAGCGTTGTCTGATCTGATTGAGGTGATGCTGATCTTCCAAATTCCCTGATATCAACAATAAGATTTGGATCAATAGAAGTAGATGGCACGATAGCGATAGATTTAGCTTGCAGATCTATTGTCTTTCGCTCATTATTATCAATAAAGGAGAATTTTCCGGCAAGGTCAAAAGTACCTTTCAACCGCTCATTGCAATGAATCTTAAATGAAAATGTTATGGTCTGGTCAGTTGGTAGGCGCAACCAGATAAGACGAACTTTCTGATCTTTAAAGCTAAAGTCGGCATTAGCTGCCGAAACATTGGATGCTGTAATGCCGATAGGAAGTTCCATCTGAAATCGGGAAAATCCGCTGATATTACCTTTATTAATTGTAGCTGAAACAATAATATCATTACCAGCATCGATCTGTCCAGCAACGTCCATATTGACTGATACATCTCCACTGAAGAATATATTAACCAGCACTATTCCTAAAAATTGAAATAAAACAATGCCGAAACGGATCATAGACCAGAAATTATTTTGTTAATTGAATCACAATGAGCAAATTTATAAAATATGACAACACGGTCAACCAAAAACCTACTCAAAGTTAACAGCATTGTTGATAAATACAAGTTTTGTTAATAACAATTCCTTGCAGACATGTTGTCAAATAAGTCAAATGTTATTCTTTTCAATTTTAAAAAAATATTATTTTCCTTATTTACAGGTAATTACAATTCAATCATTGAATAATCAGCCCAATCCTGAAAAAAACGCATAGTAAACTAAAAATTAGGACTCAATAAATATTTTGAATAAAATTGGTTTATGATTTCCAAAACTTCGTCCGCCTCATCAACAACG
>WSSedL1CaDRAFT_10001888_pt1 | contig 11427 bp, 13 predicted proteins | sample WetSurSL1Cattail_FD_9464 | JGI IMG/M metagenome (IMG submission 9464)
TAGATGCCACCTGTGCGCCTTCTCAGATCAAGTACCCACAGGATACGGAACTGCTTAACGAAGCTCGTGAAAACACGGAAGAAATGATTGATGCAATACATAACCCTGTGCAAGGGAAAAGACCCCGCACCTACCGCAAAAAAGCTCACAAAAACTATCTGAAATTTGCCCGCAGCAGAAGAAGAACAGGAAAACAAATCAGAAAATCCATCAAACAGCAACTGGGTTATCTAAGACGGAATCTATAAGTAATCGGAAGTTCATTTTTGCTTGTAAGTTGCCCAGTGTGCTCATAATCAACTTGAATATCTAATTTCAGGAATTCCTCCGGTTTCATCAGGTATATAACAGCATCCCCTACAGGAACTTTTTTGAAGCGTACTAAACAGATTTAATTGCAAAATAAAAAAGAACTACTGCACCTAAAACAATTCTATACCACCCAAACACTTTAAAGTTATGTTTTTTGATATAACTCATCAAAAACTTTATAATCAATAGAGAAATCAAAAAAGCGACAATCATTCCTGTCAATAGAATCGATATTTCTAGACCTGTATAGTGGAATCCGAATTTGACCAGCTTTAATAAGCTTGCTCCAAGCATTACGGGTACTGCAAGAAAAAATGTAAATTCTGCCGCTGTAGTTCTTGAAACACCAATCAAAAGGGCACCAACAATTGTTGCACCAGAACGTGATGTTCCTGGAAATATTGCGGCTATAAGCTGAAATATTCCGATTAACAAAGCAGTTTTATAATCGATTTGAGAGATCGTAGAAATTCTTGGAATTTTATCTTTATTGTAGTTTTCGATCAAAATAAATAGAATGCCAAAAAGTATCAGCATTACCGAAACGGTTTGAAAATTATAGAATAATAACTCTATCTGCTTATCCCAGAGTAGCCCAACAATAGCAGCGGGAATACATGAAACAATAATCTTTCCCCACATGCTAAATATATCTTTCTTGATTGTAAATCGCTTATTAAAACCAAACTTATTAAAACCAAATGGGAACAATTTATGCCAGTAAATCACTACTACCGCTAGAATAGCACCAAATTGAATTACAACCAAAAACATTTCCTTAAAAGCAGCACTGGTATCAAGTTTCAAAAAATCATCAAGTAATATCATATGTCCTGTACTGCTAATTGGGAGCCATTCTGTAATTCCTTCGACAATTCCAAATATTATTGCCTTTATAATTTCTATTATTTCCATAGATAATCTCCTTGTGCATGTTCCTGTTTAGACTTCATGCCTGTGTCTAACATTTTTCTCTCCCTTGTGCCGATTCAACCGTTCCATGATAAAAATAATAAGGTCTTATGCGAAACTAACATCATAAACATGTTGGGAAAACCATATTTGATTCTGAATTTCCGATATTGCTTATGATTACTATTGGATGCGAACTACTCATGCCATATACATGATTCCGAAATCAGTTTTGCTATTTTTTCAAGACCTGCTGCGTCTTCACTGTCGAAACGGTTAACGCTCGGACTGTCAATATCCAGCACACCGACGATCCTTCCATCCGAGTGCAGCGGGATCACCAACTCTGAGGCCGAACTTGCGTCGCAGGCGATGTGGCCGGGGAAACAGTGAACATCCGAGATAAGCTGTGTGGCGTTTTGCTGTACGGCTGTACCACATACACCCTTGCCGATGGCTATACACACGCAGGCCGGATTCCCTTGAAACGGACCAACCAGCAACTGAGCATTTACCATTCTGTAAAAGCCCACCCAGTTTATGTCTGAAAGCATGCTGTTCAAAAGTGCAGCGGCGTTGGAAAGATTCGCGATGAGGTCGGTTTCGCCGTCCAACAGAGATTCCATCTGTCTATAGAGCGTTTGATAAAATGTGCTTTTGCTGTCTGAAAGAATTTGCTCGTTATTTTTCACGCTGTGTGTTCCTCCTGTTATTCAAAGAATACCCTGTATACAGTCTATCATAAACTAGAAACTTTTTATTTCAAATTGTTATTGTTGTAAGCGTGTTATAAACAATCAGACCATTTTCCTATTGTATGCAATAAACGAACTGCTAAGCTCGTGAGACATTTATAATGAGAAACTAAATATCATGAAATAATTGTCTGATATCGTACATTTCCATTTACGATGGAGGGTTCATGTGAAAAATATACTTTAACGTCCGTGGCTCTAAATTCGCGTATAAATTCTCGACTTTTTTCAATATCACAAGTTCTTCCGGTTGGAATTCTTTGTTCCAGACTTTCATTGACATAACAGGCATCGCCGCCAAGCACATATTTTAGATCACCGTATTGAAACTCTACGATTGATGATCCTTTCGTATGTCCCCCAACACATTTTAGCTGAAATTGATTTAGTGCTGTTATCAAAGAACTAAAGGTGATAATATGATTATTCCCAATTAAATCTCGGCATGTTTCTAATTCGTTTTCCTGTATGTAAATGACCGCGCTTTTATACAAGGCTATATCTCCGATGTGATCAAAATCCGCATGGGTTACAAAAATGTCTGTTATGTCATCTGGTGATAGCCCATATTCTTTTAATATAGATACTGGTGTATGAAAGTTTCGCATTTTAAATCCATATCTGATAAAATCATCAAGATTGCCGTTCCCGACATCAACCAGAATGCGGTGATTTTCATAATTGATGAGAAAAAACAGCCATGACATATCTATCTCTTTGTCAGAATTATTTCCATAGAATGCGTTTCTCACGAGAAGTGGAGAATCGCCATTATTTAAAAGCGACAAGTGAAATGTTGGTTTTTGTTTTTTCATCATACATTTTTATGTCCTCCATGCCCTTTTGGTTCCATGATTAAGCTTTTACTTTCTTCTTCAGTTAAACACACTGCAAAGGTCACCTTTAGTTCCGAGTCCTCAGTGTGCTCATTTAATGCATTTGAAATAAGCCATTGATTGCTCGTTGTAAAGTTCCACTTTAGAATATAAGTGATGCAATATATTTTCCAATTCTTCTAAAGTTTGAAATGGAGGTGTAAACCATCCCTTTTTTGAAAGAAATGAACGTACTACAAAATCGCTTATTTTGTTTTCTCCTTTTATATAGAAGCAACCACAAAAGATACCACCGTGTTTAAGAACTCTTGTTGTTTCAGAAAAGGCTTTTTCTTTGTCCGGAAATGCATGAAATCCATTCATTGAAAGAAGAAGATCAAAGGTGTTGTCCTCAAATTTTAAATTTCCCACATCACCCTGTACACAAGTAATATCTGATAAACCCATATCTTCAAAGCGTTTACTGGCCAATGATAGCATATCATCAGAATAGTCTAAACAGGTAATGTCTGCATCTTTTAGCACTTTGTATTTTTGAAATGTAAATACCGCAGTGCCAACCGGAACATCTAATATTTTCCCGTTAAAATTATCCGGTATCATATTTAAAATTCTATTTGCAATCTTAGTATCATCTACGCCACCCCAAAACATAGAAATATATAATTTCGACCACCATTTATTTTGTGTTAGTGTATCATCATAGATGCTTGTTGAAGATTTATATGCTGTTTTTATATCGCCCATAATGACTCCTTTTGTGAGATTAGTTTTTTGCCCATGTCATAAATAATTAGCTTATGCTATCAAAGAATATTATAAGTTCCGGTATGAAGTTGCAATGAACATTCTGATGCGTTCAATTTAGTTTTGTTGTGGATATTGTTTCCTGTATGAAGCGATATCTATTGCTGTAACATGTGGATTGTGATATTTTTTTCGTTCCCGCGTATATTTTGGAAAATTGATTGCCTGTTTTGGACAGAATGAAACGCAGGCCATGCACTGGCTGCATTGATGGAGAAAAGTTGGTTTGTCATTTTCAAAACTGATATTATGACAGGGGCAAACCTTGGCGCACAGGCCGCAGGAAATGCAGTCATCCCAAACAGAAAAGTATTTATCGTTTGACGGGCAATGCTCAATAAACTTGTTCATCATCCGCGGTGCAAGCCATCGTGTCATCGCATTGGCGTGAGGATGATTCCGCAGCTTCTTTTCAGCAATCTCCTGTGCAATAGAAGCAAGCTGTACTTCTGTTTTGGGAACGCGCTTGTCAGGATCAGGAAACGGCGGATATATGGCCACATAATTGGCAACACTGTACACTTTCTCCCCATAGGAAAGCGTGCAGCGCTTGCCTTGCAGCACTTCTGCCAGTTTATCCTGACAGCCTCCGTTAATCAACCCTGGCGTGGAGACCGAAAAAATATATGCCTTCGGATTAAGCTTTACACGCTCTACAAAATGGATCGCATACTCTGGCATCGTCCAGTGATACACTGGGAAAACAAAACCAATCCTCTCAGCGTCCTCTGACGGAACATCCTTTGGGTCGCATCGCATGGAGATGATTTCTGTATCACCTAGGCGCTCGGCAATGACTTGTGCGGCGCGAAGGCTGTTTCCTGTCCCTGTAAAATAGTAGATCACGTTTTTCATAATATCTCCTCACAATTGTAGATGTCGCACTTGTGACATTTCATTATTTTCATTATAATGAGTCTACAACTATAATTCAAGATTTGAGGAACAAGTGCTACGCCTGGTCATTTTTGAGACACTTGAAAGAGGCAACATGAAAGATACACAAAATCCAATTGCTTTACGTTCTAAGGAATGGTTGGCGAATGCCCTTCTGGAATTAATGAAAAACAAACCATTTCGGAATATCAATATTTCAGAGATTGCGGAGAAAGCCGATTTGTCCCGCCGAACTTTTTATCGTTCTTTTTCCTCGAAAGAAGAAGTGATTTGCTTTCATCTGCAGACGATCTGGCACACGGGAACGTTAAAGCTTTCCACTGATAAAGATCATAGCTATTATCATACGATTCGTTGGTATTTGGAGCTTTGGTATGAGCATCGGGAACTGGCTCTTTTGCTTTACCGCAACGATTTGCTATCGCTGTTATTGCAGGAGTATAACCATCTGTTTCGTGAAGTTTACCTGATGCGTAAAGCAAATTACCCTCAGGCTAAGCAATCAGAGGCAATGAAATATGCTCTTTCATACAGTGCAGGAGGCCTCATAAATGTCCTCTGGCAATGGACAAGCGAAGGAATGCAGAAATCACCTGAAGAAGTTGACAATCTGTTGATGGTTGCCATCCAACTACCTGATAGGGAGTAACGCTAAATTACAAATTCAAGATTCTTAAGATCGAATTATGTGTTTACTCTATAACTCGCCTTTATAATAATCAACTTCATTTGCCAATTCAAAAAATGTATTCGGCTGTCCATCAAGGATGAGCCCTACTTTCTCAGAATGTGGATAAAAAGCAACATCTGGTGTTGATATGGTGTCGCAATCCAAGTATACCAACATATCTGACTTGGAAGTGTTCAGAATTCGATGTGCGCCATCCTTGCCGGGAGGAAAGATTATAACATCGCCCTGCGCAACTTCTTTATTGCCATCTGGAGTTTCTAAGCTTCCTTTGCCGCATATAATATAAAAAACCTCAGTAATACCCATATGAAAGTGATATGGATATGCCGACTTTTGTGGCGGAATTTCCATTATAGATACCGTGCATTGATTTTCTGATTTCTTAGGAACAATTAAATGCTTAAAATACTCATACTTTTGATGCTCTTCATGTCTGGCTGGTATGCTTTCCGCATTGGATATTATAATTTTCTTCTCGCTCAAACAAATCATGCCTCTCTACTCATATTTCCTCACCAGTAGTATTTAGACTTCATTCCTTTTTAACTGCGCGTTCAATAAATATTTGGTCACACTCCCACTGTAGGTCATAAACATTTAGCAAAGTTCGGCAGAGGTGACCGATTGCCAATTTTACTCAATATTTTCTACTAATGTTTATTCAGTTTATAGTTCAGCTGAACTAATTTTTTGCCATTAGGAAGCAGATGCTCTTCTTTTGCGATTAATTGATATCGTATATCGTTCATTGCCTCTGACAACGCAACTTCATCCATTTGGTGGTGGACACAATTCAATTGATCAAACACATGAAGATACGGTGAATCAGATACAAAGCTCTCATCTGTGTTAATCTGTATCACTGTAGATACGTACTTCGGTTTTATCTTACTTATCACCATTTTAAAGCACTTGTATCCAATATACTCGATGAACAGATCGGCGATAACTAAATCGGCATAGGGTAACACAATTTTTTCGTCCGTCAAATCATCACGCAAGCATTCCAAAACACCGCTTAAATTTTTATATCTGGTGGCGCACTCTGTTAAATATTCTTGATTGATGTCCACACCATATACTTTTTCAATTCGCTTTGAATCAATATGCTCCAATCCGTTCCCACCAGCAATTCCAAGCACCATAACCGTTTTGACTAGGTATTGATAAAATTGTTTTTTCATCATTGCATTCAGGAACTGTTGCTGCATAACCGTGTTCAATTTCATGTGGTTCTCATAATCAGACAACTTAATTTCTTCCCATGGATTTTTCATTTTTCACCAACCAATTTTGACTATGTCTTATAAAGAATTAGATTATGCTATCAAAAAATATCATAAACATTAAGCAAAGTTCGGAAAAGGTGACCGATTGCCAATTTTACTCAATAATTGCTACTCCTCTTTATCCCCGTTTTTATTAGAACCAAGAAAAATGTGCCTCGTAATTCTTTCAACTGGAAGCGAATTCCTGCCTATCTGATCATCGTTACTGGATTATTAGTAATGATTAATTCATAAGGAGTATTGAAATGCCAATCTTCATCGGAATTGCTGTTCTCAATGGCATAATAAACATTTTAAACAAAATGATAAATTTGCAGGCAAAGTTGAAACTTGGCACGGCAAATGGAACTTTAATCAATTATTTAGAGGGCACGGTTATTTCCCTGCTGATAATTTTTCTTATGGGTGCATCCAAAATGACGGATTTTTCTTACCTGAGAACCATCCCGACCTTGTACTTTTTTGGCGGCCTTTTTGGGCTGCTCTCAATGGTTCTTATTCTGATAGGCATGGCAAAGAATCAAATTTCCTATTCAACCATTATTGTTTTAATTGGTCAGTTGGGTGCCGGATTATTGATTGATTCTATTGTTACCCGAAAAATTGTACCGATTAAAATAATTGGCATTGTGCTGGTTATCATGGGCGTTGTAATAGATAAATATTTATCTCGTAAATCAATGAAAAAAGCGCCTGCATAAAATTGTCAATTTCAAATGACCAATGCAATAGAAAAGAAGGTTAGCGATAAAATCTGGAAATATTTTAGCCTATTGAGATATCCGAAGAAGTCGGGTTTCCAAATCGAATCGTGCTAACATACACATATTTCCTATAACTCTTAATTACTTATTTATACATAAGTCCGCTAATAAAAGTCAAGCATAATTTTCAATATTAATCTTATTGTGGGCCTATATTTCGACAAAATCAATACACAATTTACCATAAGAATGCCCTCTAACCAAAATAGTTAGAGGGCTGATGTTTATATAAAGTCGGTAATCTGACACCAAAATTCTAGGGCTTCCCCCTTCGCTTACAAAGCATATTATGATTGCCTGTCCATTACCCTTACAATCAATCCTTTAAAACACACCTGGTGTTATAGGAAGTTTAGTTTCCCACACCTGCAAGAATAGCCCACCACGGCTTTAAAAACAAGCAAGACATAGTTGAGAGGTATCCGCATGTAAGCAAAGAGCCGGAATGATGCTTGAAATTCCGTTTGCGCCAAAAGAACGTAATAAATCAGTCCGAGTGACAGAGACAGCTTTCAGGAAGGAAGTTCTTTCAGCATAAATTCAATCTTCACAGCACAAGTACGTCTTCTGTCTTGCTGAAGCTAGACCATATGTTAAAAAAATTAATGTAATTGCAAAAGCTTGTTTTTCAGATCAGTCTCGAGTTTTCTAAGTTCCTGCTCAGCCTGTGTGCGCTTCTCGCGGCCTTCCTGCTGAATTTGCATGACCTCGTCCAACGTTGAAATAAGAGATTCATTGGTATGCTGCAACGTCTCGATGTCAACAATACCGCGTTCGGATTCTTTCTGGGTTTCGATGGTTGCCATTTTAAGTGTGTCGGCGTTCTTTCGTAGCAGGGCATTGGTCATATCGGCAACCTCGCGCTGAGCCTTGGCTGCCTGTGTGGAGTGTTCCACACCCAAAGCCAGCACCATCTGACTTTTCCAAAGAGGTATTGTATTGACGATCGTTGACTGAATTTTTTCGCTCATAACCAGATCGTTGTTCTGCACCAAACGTAACTGCGGTGCCATCTGAATAGACACCATACGAGTCAAATCCAAGTCATGCAGCTTCTTTTCAAAACGTTCGCACATATTGGCAAGATCGTTTGCCGCCTGCGCGTCCTCCGGCAAACCAGATGCCTGCGCTTTCTGCTGTAAGGCCGGCAAATCCATCGAGCGCACCTGTTTCAGCTTCTCGTTTCCGGCAAGCAAGTACATGGAAAGCTCTTTAAAATAGGTCTTATTTACCTCATACATTTTATCCAGAACAGAGATATCTTTTAAAAGCTGCACCTGATGTGCTTCCAACGCATCACAAATTTGGTCTACGTTGCTTTCGGCCTTAGCATAGCGAGCTTTCAGGGCAATAATCCGGTTTCCCCCACGCTTGAAGCGCGCAAAAAAGCCCTTGTCATCCTCATCTACATCAAAACTTTTGAGTTCGCCGATTACACCGGAAAGCATCTGCCCTACTTCGCCCAAATCCTTGGTACGCACGTTCTCCAACGCATTTTCGGAAAAATCGGCCATCTTTTTCTGGGCGCCCACACCATACTGCAGAATTTGATTACTGTTGGTCAGGTCAATCTTTGTGACAAAATCAGCAACCATTTTCTGTTCGGCCGGCGTAAGCTGTGGTTCTGGCACTGTATCTTGCGAGGGAGCCTGCGCCAGGATAGTCTGCGCGGCAGCAGACTGCTCAGGTACAGGTTCAAGCGTAAGCGCAAGGTTAGGCATCTCGTTCTGATTCATGGTAAGCCTCCAATAGCAATTTATAAAATATTATTCCTTTATGAAAGTTTGCTGTCATCCGGTGCTTTTACAAAATCGCTACCGGTCAAGCCTTCCTGTTTGAGCATGGTTTTCAGAGTGGATATATCCGTTGATATGTCAAGCGCATCATCCGCGAAAAGAGTGTCAAGCAGATTTTCAAAAGCCATGTTGATTGTATCAAGCGCCTGCTCAATTTCTCCCTTTGCCTTGGTAATATTTTCGCCCTGTACCGGTTGCGATTCAAACTCTTCATAAGAATTCACGAGTTTCAAAGTTGTAGGCATATAGTAACGCATAAAGCGGCGAATATCCGCAAGCTTTTCAGGATGCTTGCGAACGCATGCAAAAATACGAGCCGTTATGTCTTCAAGTCGGTCCAGTTTTTTGGAAATAACCTCACCCGGCAGGGCATCGTTTGCGGAGCGTATCTGCTGTAAATATTCGCTGCCCTCTTTCTTGACAGCCTCAAGCTCTGCATCTTTCGGATCTGCCTGTTTCTTTTGTTCTTCGGCCCGCGCAGCTTCTGTGCGTATCGTGTATTCTTTTTCCGCTTGCAGATACTCGTGGTAAGTCTTGTCATCCACCATAAAGCATGTTTCACTGTGATCCAAATGTCCTTGTGGGAAGGCGCCGCAGGTAATCATCTTTTTCAGATCTTTTTTTGCGCGTTCCTGCGTTTCACCGGCAATGTCTGCAAGTTGTGCTACCGTGCAGAAAGCAGCGTTTCCCAGTGCGTCGCGGTAACGCGCAAAGCGGCGCGCACGGCGGCGCAGGGCAAGCCCATAAACCATCAGACCTAAGACAGCCACCGTAATGGGCAATAACACCGCAAGGGCAATAGTAAAATCCAATAAAGATGCATAACGGGAAACACCTGCAACGAAAACCAAAATATCTATAATCACCATGGGTATTCCAACGGCAGCACCGATAATCGTATAGACAAGCCCGGAAATGCTACCCGACATCCTACTGCGCAACACAAAATTCGACGTTGGATTTTGATAAACAGGCGGTGAAGACTTCTGGTCGCCGGCGTCGTTTCGAAAAACGTCGCCCTGTGGCCTGTTTTGCGCATGCGCATAAGGTTGGCGCTGGCCAGCATTTTTTAGCTCATCGAAAACGTCTTTTCCGACGTTGCTAAATTCTTGAACGCCGTCGTCGATTACTCTGCCAATATCTTCAAAATTGCCGGATCTGATGGCATCCCGCACTGCTCGACCGACTTGTTTTCCAATATGTTTATAATTTTTTTTTCGCATGTCTTCCTCCAGAGGACTTGCTGTGCAATTACGCGCACAGTCAGACAATATTTTTTTAATTATATATCATTTTAAGTAAAATCGCAACTTTCTCTTGGCATCGTTTTCAACTAAAAATCAACATTATTGAAATCTACCAGGCAGAAGAAAACAGCGCACAACGATGAAATATAGTAAGCAAGGATAATATTCTAATTTATATTAAACAGTTCACAACAAACGGTAACACTCGTAAATAAGAATCTCATTATTGACAAAGCCAATATAATATGTTACGCTGATAATCAGTTAAGCTTACTATATTTCGGAGGTTAGCCATGAATATAGAAGAGTCCTTGGGATTTAAGCTGGCAAAAGCATCACAGCGCATGTTTGAACTTTTTGCAGCTTGCCTTGATCAAGCTAGTATTACATCAAAACAGAATGGCGCGATGCTGATTATTCACGAACATCAAAATATTACACAGAAAGAGGTCGCCCTTCTTCAAAGGGTTGACCAGACAACAATGGGGCAAATTATTGATCAGCTTGAAGAAAAGCAGCTCGTAATGCGTGTCAAGCACCCGGCGGATAGACGCGCTTACTGTCTCGTTTTGACCAATAAAGGGCGAGAACTTATAACCTCCCTTTGGGTCGAAATGAAACACTGCGAGGATGTATTTCTGGAAAAACTGAATCGAGATGAAATCACGCAGTTATTCAAATTGCTTGATATAATTGAAAAGGAGTAAAAAATCATGAGCAAATTGGACTATTTTAAAGCAAAGATCGAGGCTACTATCAGCCCAATGGACTTTATGCAGGCAGCAAAAGCCGAACCGGACAAGTTTTTACTTGTTGATGTACGAAATGCCCCACCGCATATAATGAAAGAAAAAGTTGCCGGAGCTACCCATATTCCTTTGATGCAACTAGCGGACAGATTGGGTGAACTGCCGAAGAATAAAACAATTGTTGTTTACTGTTGGGATACTTGGTGCAACATGGCGGCTAAGGCAGCAATTATTCTATTGGAAAACGACTACGATGTTCTTGAATTATCGGGAGGAATCGCGGCGTGGAAATCAATGGCATTTCCTACTGAAGCCGTTGAATAAAAATTCTGCCCCCCCACCCTGACCGAATACGACGAGCCGCTTGTCCGG
>WSSedL1CaDRAFT_10001889_pt1 | contig 11427 bp, 3 predicted proteins | sample WetSurSL1Cattail_FD_9464 | JGI IMG/M metagenome (IMG submission 9464)
CGAANGCCCCAGCGACAAGCCCATAGCCACCTCCCAAATCACGCCGATAGGGAATCAGCCTCCTGACCACACCGCAAGCGCTCAGAGATGTGTGAATGCCGTAGGGCTCTGCCGGGGGCGCAGTAGAAGTTTGACGTTTCCGGCAGTCCACCGACGAAATTCCCCTTGTGAGCCACCAAGCACACGAGAGGAATTCCGTCGATGGACGAGTATGAAAGCCTAAGTCACACCAAGTGGGAGTGCAAATACCACGGTGTTTTTATCCCGAAGTGCCGGCGCAAGGAGCTGTACGGCCAATCGCGCCCGCACTTGGGCGAGGTTTTTCGGGCGTTGGGCCGCGCGGAAAGAAAGCCGGATTGAGGAACGGACGACGATCACACCTCTTTAGCGCGGCAGGCGAGACCGGCCATTCCGGGGGGGATATTCTCCGCATTTGGAGTGGGCTGCCGGGAAGGGCGGTCCACCCCCTTGTTTCAGGGTCGTGAACGCGCCTAAATGCGCATCTCGCGGCAACTGTGCCGCGGTCTTTCGCCACGGGATTTCTGCGTTATGACAAGGCTTTAACACTAGTCCCGCGACACATTCGCAATACAGTCCCGACTGGTCGCGACAAATCGACTGAGTTACATATCTATACATATCTGCGAGCGAACCATCCCTATAGGCACTATGAATGCCGGGCCGCTACCCGGGAAATTTGCGGCTTCGCTCAATGACTTTCCATGGAGGGCTTCGTGGGTCTGCGGTGCAATGCGCGTGTGGTTTCGCGAGAGCGTCTTCGGCTTAGGGCTTTGCGCGGCTCGGCCTCGCATGCCGTTCTGGCGCTGGCGGCAGCCGCCTTCCTGACCAGCCCAGTCTGGGCCGATATCGACTCCGGCACCACGGTCAAAGCCTCGACGCTATCGGGATCGAGCTCGACGCTCGCCGGCGGCACCGTCGAGCTCGATTCGGCGAAGTCCTATTCGCGTGACTGGTCTCTGAAAAGCTCCACGTCCTCGACGATCGATGCGCTGGGGCTCGCCTCGACGCTCAGCGGCAATATTTCGGGCTCGGGCAACGTCACCTTCAGTAGCTCGGTGACCGGGGGCACGGTGACCCTCACAAACTCAGGAAACGATTATACCGGCACCACCACGATCACGTCCGGCACCACGCTGGCTTTGTACGATTCCGACACGGACTCGGACACCAACACCACTTCGGGCTCGATCGAACATTCGCAGCGGCTGGTGAATAACGGTACCTTCGACATTTCCGGCACGGTGAGCGGCGCGACAATCATTTCTCTGTCGGGTTCGGGAAACATCGTGTTGGGCTCGAGGTCGCTCACCCTTAACGATTACGACTCCGACGAAGACATCACGTATGACACCAATACCACCTTCTCCGGCGTCATCTCGGGCAAGGGCGGTCTTGCCCTTACTAGCGGCATAATCACACTGACCGGCGTCAATACCTACACCGGCATCACAACGGTCAGTACCGACACGCTCTATTTGACCGGCGACGGCAGCATTTCGCAGTCGTCGAACGTCTACGTTTACGGTACGCTTAACGCTTCGGGTGCGAATTCGGTGGTGTTAAAGTCGCTGTCGGGCAGCGGCACCGTGGTACTGGGGACCAACGATCTTGTGCTCAATAACGCCAGTGGTTCGTTCACCGGCACGATCACTGGCAGCGGTGAGCTGATCCTCAACAGCGGCACCCAGTACCTCAGCGGCACCAACAGCTTTACCACCGTGGTCATCAACGGCGGCGAGCTCGAAGTGGGCTCCGACACGGTTTCCTACAATGTGCAGAACAGTGGCACGTTCACCTTCTATAATTCGAGTGTGCTCACCATGACCGGTGTGATTTCCGGCACCGGCGATGTCACCAAGGAAGGCTCGGCCATCACCACCATTTCGACGGCTCAGACCTACACCGGCGCCACTACCATCACCGCCGGCACCATCAAACTGACCGACGCGGGCAGCTTGGCGACGTCCAGCGGCGTCGAGGTCGACAGCATCCTGGATCTCACCGAATCCACCAACGCGGCGATCACCTCGCTGACCGGCACTGGCACTGTGCGCCTGGGTACGGAATCGCTCACCATCACCGGTGGCGCCGGCGATTTTTCTGGCACCATCACTGGTTCAGGCACGCTCACCATTTCCGGCGGCAGCCAGTCGTTCTCCGGCACCAATACCTACACCGGCGCCACCACCGTCAGCGGCGGCACGATGGTTCTGGTCGCGGGTGCCAGTCTGAAATCGGCCGTCACACTTGCCACCGGTACGTCGATTGATCTTTCCTCTGGGGTGACGATCACAGGCAGCGCGACGATTGGCTCGCTGAGCGGTACGGGGTCGGTCAATCTCGGCGCCAACACGCTGGTGCTGTCGGCCGCGGCCGGCACCTTCTCTGGCACTATTACGGGTACCGGCAGCTTGTGGATCTCCGGCGGTACCGAAACCCTGTCCGGCACCTCGACCTACACCGGCACCACCACGGTCTCCGCCGGCACGCTGACCCTGACTGGCAGCCTCGCGACGACCAGCAAACTCAACATCAGCGGCACGTTGGACGCCACTGGTGCCGCCGACACGACGCTGACGTTTGTTTCGTTGGCGGGCGCTGGCGCAGTCGAACTCGGTACCCATGCGCTGGTGCTGAACACGGCATCGGGCGTCTCTACCGTCTTTTCTGGCGTCCTTTCGGGCGATGCGAGCCTCACGATCAGCGGCAGCGGAACCCAAGCGCTTTCCGGCGCCAACACCTACAGCGGCATCACGACCGTCAACAGCGGCGCGACGCTGCAGATCGGCAACGGCAGCTCGAGCGGCTCGATCGCCAGTACCGAGGTCGTCAACAACGGTACGCTGAAGTTCTACCGTCTGGATTCAAGCACGTTTTCCAGTGTGATTTCCGGCACCGGCGACGTCGTTCAGGCTGGTATCGGCACGACCATCCTTACCGGCGACAACACCTATACCGGCACCACCACGATCTCGGCCGGTACGCTGCAGATCGGCGACGGCACGACCTCTGGTTCGATCGCCTACACGTCAAGCATCATCGACAACGGCACACTGGCTTTCGCGAGTCCCGGTGCGGTGACCATCAACACCACCATTTCCGGGGCGGGCAGCGTTTCGATTCTCAGCGGCACGGTGACGTTGACTTCGGTCAACACCTATACCGGCGTTACCAAGATCGCGAGCGACGCCACGTTGGCGCTTACCAATACGGCGAACATCAACACCTCCGACAGTGTCACGATCAACGGCACGCTGGATCTTTCGGGTCTGACGACGGGCATCACGCTGAAGTCGCTGGCCGGTTCAGGTGCCGTGGACCTCGGCACCCAGGACCTGACCCTGACCGCGGCCAGCACCACGTTCTCGGGTGTGGTTTCGGGCTCTGGCGGCCTGATCCTGTCGAGCAGCAACACCGGCACGCAGGTTCTTTCTGGCATCAGCACCTATACAGGTGCCACTCTGGTCAATGGCGGCACGCTTTCGGTCACCGGTTCGATCGCCAATTCGGCGGTTTCGGTGGCTTCGGGGGCTACGCTGACGGGCAGCGGCACCGTCGGCGCACTGACGGTCGCCAGCGGCGGCACGGTGAGCGGTACACTCGGCAGCACACTGACGTCAAGCGGGAACATCAGCTTGGCGAGCGGCAGCAATTACACGATCTCATTAACCTCCACGCACTCCGACAGTGCTGTTCTTTCGACCTCTGGCAGCGCGAGCGTGGACGGGACAATTATAACGATTGCGAGCACCGACGGCACGTTCGATCTCGGCAACAAGATCAAGATTCTGTCGGCCAGCAGCATCACCGGTAACTTTGAATTCTCTAATGGGTCCACGACCACGACGACCTTCACCGGCAGCGACGTGGGTGGCAACAACGAGGCGGTGTTCAAGGCGACGCTCGACACGGCGACGTCCGGCATCACCTATCTGCAGATCAATCTCTATCAGCTTTCGCCAGCCATAACGGCCATCTCCGGCGCCACGCTTAATCAGAAACTGGTGGCGGCGGGTATTGATAAGGCGATTGCTGCCGGTTCGACGCTTTCGGCAGGTTTCGAGTCGCTTGGCAACAACACCACGTCCGAACTGCAGACCAATACCAACCAGCTCTCCGGTGAAATCGGCGCCGATGCGCCGCTGGCGGCCAAGGCGGCGTTCCTGCCGTTCCTGGATGCCTTGTCGACTCGCACTGCCATGCAGCGCCCGCTCGTCAAGGGCCAGGTCCAGCCGCTCGAGACCTGGATTAGTGCCTACGGCGGCACCGACATCGTTACTGGCGACGCCACTGGTGACGGTTCACACAAGTTCCGCTCCAGCGTCGCCGGCATTGTCGCCGGTGCGCAATGGATGCCGTGGAGCAACGTGGTTCTGGGCGGGGCGATCTCGGCGGGTACGTCGAACTTCCGCGTCGCCGAGGATCTCGGTAAGGGCAGTGTTAAGTCGCTTCAGGCCGGTGTTTACGGCTATATCCAGACCAGCCGCCACTTCTACAATTCGTTTGCGGCGGGCGTTGGTGTGTCGGAGATCAAGACCAACCGCGTGGTTACGGTGTCCGATACCGACGAACTCACCGGCAAGCTTACCACCGTCACCTTCGGCGGCCGTTACGAAGCGGGCCTTCAGCTGCCGTGGGTCACGCCTTATATCGGCGTGCAGGATCACGTCACTATGCTGCCGGGCTACACCGAAGGGGTGGCGAGCGGCACGTCCACCTTCGCGTTGAAATATGACTCGCGCACCTACAATTCGGGCCGTGTGGAACTTGGTCTGCGCCACTATATCGACCTCGATGTGACGCCGCGCTGGATTCTGACGCCGGACTTCACCCTGCATATCAACGATCGGCTCGCTTGGGCGCATGACCTTTCCGACGGTTCGCAGTCGAATGTGGTGTTTGACTCGCTGTCGTCGTCGGATTTCACCGTGTTCGGCGCCAAGGCCAAGCGCGATGCCGTCCTCGGTTCGGTCGGCGCCGATGTGCTGTTCAACAACGGCGTGCGCCTCACCGCGCATCTCGACACCGCCTTCAGCCAGAAGTCGCAATCCTTCACCGGCTTCGCCGGCGTCGGTTACACTTGGTAAGTACGGTCCTGGAAAAAGAAGCGCGGTCGTCCGGTTCGGATGGCCGCGTTTTTCTTGGGCCTGACGGTGCCGGTTAGCGGCCTTGTTCCCCCGGTGCGCCGCGGTAAGGTTACCCTAAGGGGGTATTGCTTCTGGCGGTCGCCTCCGGCCACCTTAAAATGAGACCTCAAAGACGCCAAAATGACCACGAGATTGCCGTTAGTCGGCTACCGCGACAATTTAATTCCAAACTGCGTCACTCCTGCGCCATTTCCCAATTGCACCAAAGGCCCTTAGTGTGCAGAACAAAATCTGAGCGTTTCCAGGAAAAGTGGGACCCGGTTTTCCGTCCGGAAACGCGACAAACAAAAGATGGGGATTTCCCCGTTTTCCGGCTCAACTCCGATTGGACAGGGCATATGGCGCTGCCGCCGCAACAAGGCCTTTATGATCCACGCCTGGAGCATGACTCCTGCGGCGTGGGCTTTATCGCCAACATCAAGGGCGCGAAGTCACATGACATCGTTAAGCAGGGTCTGCAGATCCTGCTCGCGCTGGATCACCGTGGGGCGGTCGGGGCCGATCCCAAGGTCGGCGACGGCGCCGGCATCATTATCCAAATTCCCGACGCGCTGTTCCGCGATTGGGCGGCCAATACCGGTGTGACGCTTCCGGCGATCGGCCATTACGCCGTAGCGATGTGCTTTCTGCCGCGCGATGAAGAGGCGCGCAACACCATCGTCGGCGTGTTCGAGCATTTTTTGACGATCGAAGGTCAAGTGCTGCTCGGCTGGCGCGACGTGCCGACAGATCCTTCCATTCTCGGCCCGGTCGTTCTGGAGTCGATGCCTGTCATCAAACAGGCGGTGATCGGTTGGGGTCCCAACATCCGCGACGAAGCCGCCTTCATGCGCAAGCTGCTCGCCGTGCGCAAGCAGACTCAGAACCCGCTCGAAGCGCTTGCCAAGAAGCACAAGAATCCAGCGATCGCGCACTATTACATGCCGAGCTTCTCGACCCGCACGGTGGTCTACAAGGGCATGATCCTGGCGCCAGACGTCGAGCGCTTCTATCTCGATCTGCAGACCCCGCTGACCACGTCGGCGCTGGCGATGGTGCATCAGCGCTTTTCGACCAACACCTTCCCGTCGTGGAAGCTGGCCCATCCGTTCCGCTTCATCGCCCACAACGGCGAAATCAACACGCTGCGCGGCAACGTCAACTGGATGAACGCCCGGCGCCGCACCATGGAGTCCGATCTTCTCGGCGCCGACCTCGACAAGATGTGGCCGTTGATTCCGCATGGCCAGTCCGACACCGCCAGCCTCGACAACGCGCTCGAGCTGTTGCTCGCCGCCGGCTATCCGCTGGCGCACGCGGTGATGATGCTGATCCCGGAAGCCTGGTCTGGCAACAAGCTAATGGATAACGAGCGCCGCGCTTTCTACGAATATCACGCTGCGCTGCTGGAGCCGTGGGACGGTCCCGCCGCTATCGCCTTCACTGACGGCCGCCAGATCGGCGCCACGCTCGACCGCAACGGGTTGCGTCCGGCACGTTACATCGTCACCGACGACGATCTCGTCATCCTGGCCTCGGAATCCGGCGTGTTGCCGATTCCGGAATCCAAGATCAAGCGCAAGTGGCGGCTGCAGCCCGGCAAGATGTTGCTGATCGACCTCGAAGAGGGTCGCATCATCAAGGACAGCGAGATCAAGCATCATCTTGCTTCGCAAAAGCCCTACGATGAATGGCTGAAGGCGGCGCAGTATCACCTTGAAGATTTGCCCGACGTTCCCGACGGCAACAAGCGCACCTTCACGCCGCCCGAACTTCTCGATCGTCAGCAGGCCTTCGGTTATTCGCAGGAAGATCTCAAGTTCTTCCTCGAACCGATGGCGGTGGCGGGCGAAGACCCGATCGGCTCGATGGGCTGCGATACGCCGCTGGCGGTGCTCTCCAAGAAGCCGCGGCTGCTTTACGACTATTTTAAGCAGAACTTCGCCCAGGTTACCAATCCGCCGATCGATCCGATCCGCGAACAGCTCGTCATGAGTCTGGTGTCGATGATCGGTCCGCGCCCGAACCTGCTCGGCCACGCCGCCGGTTCGCACAAGCGCTTGGAAGTGCACCAGCCGGTGCTGTCGAACGCCGATCTGGAAAAGATCCGTGCCATCGAGGAACTGGCTGACGCCGCGTTCCGCACCACCACCATCGACTGCACCTGGCCTGCCACCGAAGGTGCGCGCGGTTTGGAAACTGCACTGATGCGCATCTGCATGGATGCGACCGATGCGGTGCTGGCCGACTACAACATTCTCATTCTGTCAGACCGTGCCGTGTCCGCTGATCGCATCCCGATTCCGGCGGCGCTGGCGACGGCTGCCGTGCATCACCATCTGATCCGCCAGGGCCTGCGCATGCAGACTGGTCTCGTGGTCGAAACCGGCGAAGCGCGCGAAGTGCATCACTTCTGCGTCCTAGCAGGTTATGGTGCCGAAGCCATCAACCCCTATATGGCTTTCGAGACGCTGGAGCAGATTCGCGTCAGCGCCGGCATCAAGCTCAGTGCCCAAGAGGTCCGCAAGCACTACACCAAGGCGATCGGCAAGGGTATTTTGAAGGTGATGTCCAAGATGGGCATCTCCACGTATCAGTCCTATTGTGGCGCCCAGATTTTCGACGCCGTGGGCCTGTCATCCGCCTTTGTCGAGAAATACTTCACCGGCACCACGAGCCGCATTGAAGGCATCGGCCTTCTCGATCTTGCCGAGGAATGCGTCGAGCGTCATCAGGGCGCTTATGGCGACAATCCGATCTATCGCGATGCGCTCGATGTTGGCGGCAAATATGCCTACCGCTTGCGCGGCGAGGATCACGCCTGGACGCCGACGTCCATTGCCAAACTGCAACATGCCGTTCGCGGCAAGTCGTGGACGGACTACAAGGCTTTTGCCGCTGCCATCAACGAACAATCCGAGCGTCTGCTGGCCTTGCGCGGTTTGATGAAGTTCAAGCCGGCCGAGCATCCGCTGCCGATCACCGACATCGAACCGGCGTCGGAAATCGTCAAGCGCTTCGCCACCGGTGCCATGAGCTTTGGTTCGATCAGCCGCGAAGCGCATACCACCATGGCCATCGCCATGAACCGTATTGGGGCGCGGTCAAATACCGGCGAAGGCGGTGAGGAGCCCGAACGCTTCAAGCCGCTGCCCAATGGCGACAGCGCGCGGTCCCGCATCAAGCAGGTCGCTTCCGGCCGCTTCGGCGTCACCACCGAATATCTCGTCAACGCCGACGACATCCAGATCAAGATGGCACAAGGCGCCAAGCCGGGTGAGGGCGGTCAGTTGCCTGGTAAGAAGGTCGACAAGGCTATCGCCAAGGTGCGCCATTCGACGCCGGGCGTCGGCTTGATCTCGCCGCCGCCGCATCACGACATCTATTCGATCGAAGACTTGGCACAGCTCATTCGTGATTTGAAGTCCGTGAACAGCCAAGCGCGCATATCCGTAAAACTGGTGTCGGAAGTGGGCGTTGGCACTGTTGCGGCCGGCGTTGCCAAGTGCCGCGCCGATCACGTCACCATTTCGGGTTACGACGGCGGCACCGGCGCGTCGCCGCTGACGTCCACCACACATGCGGGGTCGCCTTGGGAAATTGGTCTCGCCGAAACCCAGCAGACCCTCGTGCTCAATGAACTCCGCGGCCGTATTGCCGTGCAGGTCGATGGCGGTCTTCGTACCGGCCGTGACGTCGCCATTGCGGCGCTACTCGGGGCCGACGAGTTTGGTTTTGCCACCGCGCCGCTGATCGCCGCCGGTTGCTTGATGATGCGCAAGTGCCATCTCAACACCTGTCCGGTCGGCATCGCGACCCAGAACCCGGTGCTGCGCGCCCGGTTCACCGGCACGCCGGAGCACATCATCAATTACTTCTTCTTCGTTGCCGAGGAATTGCGCGAGATCATGGCCGCGCTCGGCTTCCGCACCGTGCAGGAGATGATTGGCCGCGCTGACCGCCTCGATCTCACCGATGCGGTACGCCATTGGAAGACGCAAGGCATCGATCTGTCGAAGATCCTGTATCAGCCAGAGGCGAAGCCCGGCGTCGCCGTCTACAATTGCGAGCGGCAGAACCACAAGCTGGAAACCGCGCTCGATCACGAGTTGATCGTTGCGGCCAAGGATGCCATCGCCACGAAGAAGCCGGTCAAGCTCACGCGCACCATCCGCAATGTCGATCGTACCGTCGGGGCCATGCTGTCGGGCGAAGTTGCCAAGAAATACGGTCATGACGGTCTGCCGGACGGGACCATTCAGATCGACTACACGGGGACTGCGGGTCTCAGCTTCGGCGCTTTCCTGTCGCGCGGGATCAGCCTCGATCTCGTCGGCGACGCCAACGATTATGCCGGCAAGGGTCTTTCCGGCGGCCGCATCATCGTGCGTCAGCCGAAGAACACCGGGCGCGACCCGACCGAGAACATCATTGTCGGCAACACCGTGCTTTACGGCGCCATCGCGGGCGAGGCCTATTTCGAAGGCGTTGCCGGCGAGCGCTTCGCGGTGCGCAATTCCGGCGCGGTGGCGGTGGTGGAAGGCACCGGCGACCACGGCTGCGAATACATGACCGGCGGCGTGGTGGCCGTACTCGGCAAGACGGGCCGCAACTTCGCGGCTGGTATGTCGGGCGGCATCGCTTACGTCTACGATCCCGATGGCACGTTCCACCGGCTCTGCAACACCGACATGGTCGATCTCGAGAAGATCGGTCCGGCAGCGACCGGTTCAAGCGAAGAAAATATGCCGCGCCAGAAATCGGTCAGCGTCTTCGACAGCGGTATGGGTGATCCCTTGCGCTTTGATGCCGAACGCCTGCGCATTCTGGTGCAGCGCCATCTTCTCCATACCCAAAGCGAACGCGCCAAATGGCTCCTCGATCACTGGGAGGATACGCTGAAGCGCTTCGTCAAGATCATGCCACGCGAATACCGCCGAGCTCTCACTGAGCTTCAGGCGCAAAGCCAGGCGGCGGAGTAAACCATGGGCAAGGTCACCGGTTTTCTCGAAGTCGAACGCAAGGATCGCTCCTACGAAAAGCCTGAGGCGCGGCGCAAGCACTGGCATGAATTCGTTCAGCCGCTGGCGCCGGGCGAAACCTCGACGCAGGCGTCGCGCTGCATGGATTGCGGCATTCCGTTCTGCCACAACGGCTGTCCGGTCAACAATCTGATCCCGGACTGGAACAATCTCGTCTATCACGACGATTGGAAGAACGCGCTCGGCGTTCTGCACTCGACCAATAATTTCCCGGAATTCACCGGCCGCATTTGCCCTGCGCCGTGCGAGGCGAGTTGCACGCTGAACATCCAGGACACGCCCGTCACCATCAAGACCATCGAATGCGAAACGGTGGAGCGTGGTTGGAAAGAGGGCTGGATCGTGCCGCAGGTGGCGGAGACGCGCACCGGCAAGCGCGTTGCCGTGGTCGGTTCGGGCCCGTCGGGTTTGGCCGCGGCGCAACAACTGGCGCGCGCCGGTCACGCCGTGACGGTGTTCGAGAAGAACGACCGGCCCGGCGGCCTGCTGCGCTATGGCATTCCGGACTTCAAGCTCGATAAACACCGCATCGACCGCCGTCTCAAGCAGATGCAGGCCGAAGGTGTTGAGTTCCGCACCAATGTCGAGGTTGGCATCACCTTGCCGGTGTCGGCACTGCTCGAAAATTTCCACGCCATTGTGATGGCGGGCGGTTCCGAAACCCCGCGCGATCTCGCAGTGGAGGGGCGCGAGTTCGCCGGTGTGTATTTCGCCATGGAGTTTCTCACCCAGCAAAATAAGCGCAATGCTGGTGACGAGGAAACGCGCGCTGCGCCGCAAGGCAGCATCAGCGCCAAGGGAAAGCATGTCGTCGTCATTGGCGGCGGCGATACCGGCTCGGATTGTGTCGGCACCTCGAACCGCCAAGGCGCGGCGTCGGTTACCCAGATCGAAATCCTGCCCAAACCGCCGGTGAAGGAAGACAAGGGCGCCACTTGGCCGGATTGGCCGATCAAGCTGCGCGTGTCGTCGTCGCAGGAAGAGGGCTGCACGACGGAATGGTCCAGCGTGGCCCGCCGCATCGTTGGTGAAGGCGGCAAGGTCAAGGGTCTCGAATGCGTGCGCGTCGAATGGAAAACCGATGCGCAAGGCCGTCGCGCGCCAATGCCCGTCTCGGGTAGCGAATTCAAGGTCGAAGCCGATCTCGTGTTGCTGGCGATGGGCTTCACCGGTCCGCGCCGCGCGGGGCTCTTGGAGCAGGCTGGTGTCGAGTTCGATCCGCGCGGCAACGTCCAAGC
>WSSedL1CaDRAFT_10001890_pt1 | contig 11425 bp, 10 predicted proteins | sample WetSurSL1Cattail_FD_9464 | JGI IMG/M metagenome (IMG submission 9464)
GGCTCGTCGATCATGCCGCAGAAACGCAACCCCGATGCCGCCGAACTCGCCCGCGGCAAGGCCGGCCGGGTCTTGGGCGACTTCACGGCGCTCGCCGCCGTCGTCAAGGGGCTGGTGCTCGCCTACGGCAGCGATCTGCAGGAGGACAAGGAACGGGTATTCGACGCGGCCGATACCTTGGAGCTGACCCTGGCGGTGATGGCAGGCATGATTCGGGACATGACCCCGAACAAGGAAAAGATGCGCGCCGCCGCATCGGCCGGCTTTCCGACGGCCACCGATCTGGCCGATTGGCTGGTGCAAACCCTGAAAAAGCCTTTTCGCGAGGCCCATCACATTGCCGGCGCCATCGTCAAATGCGCCGAGGACCGCCACTGCGACCTCGAACACGTGCCGCTCGCCGATATGCAAGCGATCGAACCGGCCATTACCGAGGCGGTATACAAGGTCTTGGGCTTGGATGCGTCGCTGGCGGCGCGGATGAGTTACGGCGGAACGGCGCCGAATCGGATCAAGGAACAGATTGCCTTTTGGCGGGACAAACTGAGATGAGAATGGGAAAGTCCTCGTTCGTCGCCGTTCTTGTCGTCGCCCTGGCGACGCTTGCCGCCTGCGGCACCAAGAGCGATCTGGTGCCGCCCGGCGATAAAGCCACCCCGCCCCATCGTCACCGCGATGTCGTCAACGACCACAATCCGTCGCAACCGCCCGCCCCGATCGGCCAATGAACCACTTTCACTACAAAGGCGGCGTATTGCACGCCGAAAACGTCAGCCTGACGGACATCGCCGATGCCGTCGGCACGCCGTTCTATTGTTATTCCACCGCCACTTTGGAACGGCATTTCAAGGTGTTTTCCGCAGCGCTGCCCAAGGATTCGCTGGTGGCGTTTTCGGTCAAGGCCAACAACAATCTGGCGGTCCTCAAGACGCTGGCGAACCTGGGGGCCGGAGCCGACGTGGTTTCGGGCGGCGAATTGAGGCGCGCGCTGGCCGCCGGAATTCCCCCGGACAAGATCGTCTTCTCCGGCGTCGGCAAGACGAAAAATGAACTTACCGCCGCGCTGGCCGCCGGGATCTATCAGTTCAACGTCGAATCCGAGCCCGAACTGATCGCGCTCGATCGGGTTGCCGAAGGTCTGAACCGCAAAGCGCCGGTCGCCATCCGCATCAATCCCGATGTCGACGCCCATACCCACGCGAAAATTTCCACCGGTCATGCCGAGACCAAATTCGGTATCCCCTGGAGCCGCGCACGCGACGCGTATGCGCTGGCGGCATCGCTTGGCTTTATCGACATCGTCGGCATCGACATGCACATCGGCAGTCAGGTCTCCGATCTTGCCCCATTCGAGGCCGCCTTCGCCAAATTGACGGACTATGCCAAGGAATTGCGCGCGAGCGGCTTTGCGATTTCCCGCATCGATTTCGGCGGGGGGTTGGGCGTACCCTACCGCTCCGACAATGCCCCTCCGCCCGATCCGTCGGAGTACGGCCGGCTCGCCGCCGGCGCCCTGAAGGGGCTCGATGCCCAGTTGATCGTCGAGCCGGGCCGGTTGATCGCCGCCAACGCCGGGGTGCTGGTGGCGACCGTCACCTACGTCAAGCATGGGGAAAACAAGGATTTTCTCATTCTCGACGCCGGCATGAACGATCTGATCCGCCCGGCGATGTACGATGCCTATCACGGCATCGTAGCGGTCGAGGCCCCCTTACCGGACGCGCCGTTGCACGATTACGACGTAGTCGGGCCGGTGTGCGAAACCGGCGATTGCTTCGCCCGCGCTCGCCCCCTGCCGCCATTAAAATCCGGCGACGCCGTGGCGATTTTGGCTGCCGGGGCCTATGGCGCGACAATGTCCTCGGCTTACAATGCCCGCCCGCCCGCCCCGGAAGTCCTGGTCAAGGACGACGCTTACGCGGTGGTGCGGCCGAGACTGGACGATGACGCATTCCTCACCGCCGACCGAATCCCAGACTGGCTCCGAAAAGCTTAAGCGCTTTTTATGGGTGGCGTGGACGTTCGCGGCGTTCGAGCGGCTGTGGCCCCGGCTATGGCCGGCCAGCGGCATTGCCGGGCTGTTCGCCGCCCTGGCCTTAAGCGGTCTCTTGCCGCTGCTTCCCTGGCCGTTGCACGCGCTAATCCTTGCCGCCGTCGTCAGCGCGCTGGCCCTGACCTTACATTTTTCCCTGCGCCGTTTTTCCTGGCCGGCACGGCGCGAGGGCGCGCGAAAATTGGAGCGCGACAGCGGGCTTAATCATCGGCCGATATCCGAGGCCGACGATACGCTGGCTGTGGGAGGCGGCAACGCCGTCAGCGAAGCATTGTGGCGGGCGCACCGGCAGCGGCGCATCGATCCCGCGCAATTGCGGCTCGCTTTGCCGACATCCGCCTTGGCAATGCGCGATCCCAAAGGGTTGCGTTTCGTCGTGCTGGCCCTGATCGGCTTCGGCTTGATCTTTTCCTGGGGGGGATGGGGAACGCGGTTCGCCTCTGCCTTCGGCCCGGCGGCCTATGCCGATGCCGACCTGGATGCCTGGATCGACCCGCCCGCCTACACCGGCGAGGCGCCGGTCTATCTGACCGACCGGGGCACTTTGGCGGTTCCCGCCGGTTCGACGCTGAATCTGAGGGTACACGGCGTGACCCGTGCGCCCTATCTGTCTATGGCGGCAGCGCATTTTCCTTTTCTGGCCCATGCCGGCCTTCATCTCGACGGCGCCGGCGGCGAATATGTCGGCCGCACGGAGCTGACCGAAGACGTTCGCATCCGCCTCAGAGCCGACGGACGCAGCTTGGGCAAATGGAATATCCGCGCTGTCCCCGATCTTAAGCCGGCGATCCGGTTTGCCGCCAAGCCGGCGCGCGGCGAACGCGAAATGTTGAAACTGTCATATGCGGCGCATGACGATTACGGCGTGACCCATGTGCGCGCCTTTATCCGCCCGGCGGACGGAAACGGAAAAATGTTGACGCTCGACCTCGACGCACCGCCGGGCAAGGACGTCGCTCAGACGGTCTATCGCGATTTGACCGATCAGCCCTACGCCGGGGGGCAGGTCGACATCGTGCTGGTGGCCTCGGATGCGAGCGGCAACATCGCCCTGACCGAACCTGAACGTATCACCTTGCCGGCGCTTCACTTCACCGATCCTCTGGCCAAGGCGCTGATCGAAGTCCGCCGCGACCTGGCGACCAGGGGGCTTGCCGCCAAAGGAAAGGCGGCGATTGCGCTCGATGCTTTCACCCTCGCCCCGGAACGCTATTTCGAAGGGCGCATGCCCATTTATCTGTCCCTTCGCAGCGCCTTTTGGGGGACGCAAAGCGCGCGCCATCCAGACGATCTTTCCCGCATCGAAGCGCTTCTTTGGCAAACCGCGGCGGCGCTGGAGCACGCCGGCGTCCTGCCGCTGGCCGAGGCCTTGCGCCGCCAGCAGCAGGAAATCGCCCATCTCATCGCCTCCGGGGCGTCGCCCGACGAAATCGACGCCGCGCTCGGCCGCTATGCCCGGCTGTTGCAACAATACCTGCAAGCGCTGGCGCGCGCCGCCCCCACGGACAGGGCCACGGCCGAAACCGGCACAAAAATGCTCGAACCGAAGGATCTTGCCGCGCTGATGGCGGCCATCCAGGAAATGACCCAGGCCGGCGACAGGACGAAGGCGGTCGAGCTTCTCGCCTTTCTGCAGAATTTGGTCGAAAACCTGAAGATGGCAGGCGGATCGTCGGCGCCCCCCCCGGGAGACAGGGCGCTGAAGGCGTTGAGCGATTTGATGGGTCGGCAGAGGCTTCTGCTCGATAAGACCTTCCGCGAAAGCCAGCATGCGGGCGATCCCAAGGACGGCGGCGCCAAAGGATTGGCCAAGCAACAGGGCGCGCTGAAAGACGAGCTATCGGAGGCCCTCAAGGGACAGAAGAAACCGCAAGGCAACTTGAAACATGCCGAAATTCTGATGGGCCAAGCCCGCGATGCGCTTGCCATCGGCGATTTGCCGCGCGCCGGCACCTTGCAGAAATACGCGCTCGAAGCCTTGCGTAAAGCAGCCGGGGCGATAGCGAACGGCAAACCGAATCCGGCAGGGAATGCCGACCCGTTCGGCCGCAAAGCCGACGCCGGCGGCGGGACCGGAGACGGCGACACGAAAGTGCCCGACTCTTCGACCTTGCGCCGCGCCCGCGACATTCTCATCGAATTGCGCAAACGCGCAGGCGAAACGAACCGGCCCAAGGACGAGCGCGATTACATCGATCGATTGCTGAAGCAGTTCTGATTATTCTGCCCAGGGTTCGAAAAAAAAGATTGCAAAGGCGAAAGGCTCACACCGCCTTGCCGATATAGGGCAGAGCGCGGTCCTTGCCGTCGTCGTCCATGCCGTAGCCGACGATGAATTCGTCCACCTTGGTGAAGGCGGCGAAATCGGCCTTGGCCACGGCATCCTCGCGCAGCTTGTCGACCATCACCGCCGTCATCACCTGACTGGCGCCGAAATCGAAGGCAAGATCGCACGCCTTTTTCATGGTGTGGCCGCGATCGAGCACGCCGTCGATCAGAAGCACGTTTTTGCCGCGGATATTCTCGGTCGGCGGCACCAGTATTTTCATCTGCTTGCCGGCGTTGTGGCCGACATAACTGCGCAGCCAGATGAACTCGGTGGGCAGCGAATAGCCTTCGTAGGTCAGGGCGCGCAGCAGATCGGCGGCAAACACGTAAGCGCCGACCAGAATGGGGGCGGCGACTTGCGGTTTGAAGGGAGAGGTGGCGATCTCATGTGCCAAGGCCTTGATACGGTCGGCAATTTTCGATTCGGAAAACAATATCTCACGATGCATGGTTTTTCTTTACTCGTCGGCCCTGGCGAAACGCATATCGAGATGCCGCGCGGCCGGAGGCGGACTCGAAACCCGGGTAGAGAAACGCGTGGACTGCCCCGGCCCCAGAGTCAAGACGGACGGCGAAAAGGTCCAGTGGTAAAGTTCGTGGCGCTCGTCGGTCAGCAACGCGGCGCGGATCTGGGGCAGCGACATCGGCTCTCGGCCGCGGTTGACGATCGTTCCGGTGACCATCAGCATCGGCTGACCGTCCTCGATGCCTTCGGTTTGCGTCAGGCTTTCGATGAAGAGACCGTCGTTGACCGGCTTGAATCCCAGTTTGGCGTAGAGCGAGGCCGATTGCGGCCAGCCGGCCACCACCTGTTCGCGATAGGTCAACGCCGCCCAGCCGATCGCCAGCACGACGCCAACCAGGGCCAGCCAACCCAATCCGACCCCGGCTATCGCCATAACCGGAACCCGGCGTTTCTCCGTCTCGGCCAGCGGCGGCGCTGCGGAAAACCCGTCGGCGGATTCCGGCTCCCGGCGCAGAACCGGTTCCGACGGCGCTTCGGTGGCGGCCGCCGCGCCGTCGTCTTGGTCATCGGCTCGATAGAAGGTCTCGGCCGGCGGCTCCGCGGCCGGCTCGGCCTCGGCTAAAGCAGCCGTCTCGACCGCACCCTCGGCTTCGGCTTCGGACACGTCCTCGGATTCGGGCGCCGGCTCGGATGGCGGCGGTTCCTCGACGAATAATTCGGCGTCGGGATCGGGGTCGGGCATCTGGTGCCAGGTGTGGCCGCATTTGGCGCAGCGCACGGTGCGGCCTTCCGACGGAAATTTACTCCCGTCGACTTCGTAACGCGTCGCACATGCCGGACAGGTCAGGATCATGCCGCCACCGCCGAAACCCTTGCACAATTCTTTTAAAAAGTATGCACACCGGAAGGTTACCACAAGGTAGGAAACCTGCGGAAATTCCGATATTGGCGGAGGTGACGCCTCCTTACCTCAGGTTTGGGTTTGAACCGCGGCCCCGCCTGCCGCTATGGTCTGCCTATGGTACGGTTCGAAAATGTCGGAATGCGCTACGGTTCCGGGCCGGAGGTTCTTCGCGACGTTAACTTCGTGTTGGAGCCCGGCTCGTTTACCTTCTTAACCGGGCTATCCGGCGCCGGGAAAACCACGCTTCTGAAGCTGATCTACCTGGCCGAACCGCCTTCGCGCGGGCTGATTACGCTGTTCGAATACGATCTGGCCGTGGCCAAACGAAGCGATTTTCCCGCCTTGCGCCGGCGTATCGGCGTGGTTTTCCAGGATTTCCGCCTGCTGGATCATCTGTCGGTGTTCGACAATGTTGCGCTGCCGCTGAAAATTGCCGGCTCGAGGACCGCCGATTTCACCGAGGATGTGCGGGAACTCTTGGGCTGGGTCGGGCTCGGCGACCGTTTGCAAGCCAAGCCGCCGACGCTGTCGGGCGGCGAGCAGCAGCGCGTTGCCATCGCCCGGGCCGTCGTCGCCCGCCCCGATCTTCTGATCGCCGACGAACCGACCGGCAACGTCGATCCCGAAATCGGAACCCGCATCTTGAGATTGTTCAACGAACTAAACCGGTTCGGAACCACGGTGTTGATCGCCACCCATGATCGCGCCTTGGTGGAAAGCACCGAAGCGGACGAAATGCGGTTGGTCGAGGGCCGGCTGGTGCAGTTGCGGAAGGGGCGGAGGCCGGCATGATCGACAATCACCCGATCATGCCGCCGGCAGAAGGCACCAAACCGCTCGATTTGATGATTGCGGTGATGGCCCTGTTGGCCGGTTTGGCGCTGGGCGCCTCGCTCATCGCCGACCGGGTGGCGACGAACTGGCAAAGCGGTCTTTCCGGCAAGCTGACGGTACAAATTCTCCCTCCCGCGCAAGGGACCGCCGACGACGGGCTGAAACTGGAAACCGAAGCGGCACTTAAGGTGCTGCGTGCCACCCCCGGCATCGCCCGCGCCAGGGCCTTGTCGATGCGCGAACAGGCGAGCTTGGTCAGTCCCTGGCTCGGCCAGGACGACATCGCTGCCGAGCTTCCCTTGCCGCAACTGATCGACGCCGATGTCGTGCCGGGGAAAAGCGTCGATACCGCCGAATTGAAAAGGCGGCTCAAAGCCGTCGTGCCCGACGCGCTCCTCGACGACCACGCCGGCTGGATGGAGCGTTTGCGCGACGTGACCGGCGGCGTCATTTGGTCGGCCTACGGCATCCTCCTCTTGATCGCGGTCGCCACCGCGGCGGCGGTTTCTTTCGCCACCAAGGCACGATTGGATGCCCATCGCGACATGGTGGAACTCCTGCATTTGATGGGGGCGCAGTCCGCCTTTATCGCCCGGATCTTCGAATGGCAATATGCCCGTGCCGCGGCCCTGGCGGCGGCGGCCGGAACGCTGGCGGCGGCGCTCTTTTTTATCGCCATCGGCGGCATGGATTCGGTCGGAATCGAAGCGGTGCCGTTTCTGCCGCCGCTCGGCCTATCTCCCGTCGATTTTATGTTTTTTCCGGCAATTCCGCTTTCGGCCGGGCTGATCGGGCTGGTAACGGCACGGCTGTCGGTTTGGTCAGCCGTGTCGAAAATATATTGATTTCAACTGGTTGCCTGATAGACCACTATCTTGCGCCGTCATGGTAAGATGACAACGCCCAAATCCGTACTAAAATACACCGGCGATGATTCAGAAACGGGAAGCCACGGCATTTTGGAAGCGGGCGACGGCTGTAACCGTCGGCCTTTACGTCGTCGGATTCGCCTTGTTCGCAACCGGCTTGCCGCGGGCACCGAACGATTTCGGCCAAGTGCAGGGCGTTGTCGCCTTGACCGGCGGAGAAATGCGCATCGACGCCGCCTATGCTCTGTTTGAAAAAGGCATCGGCAAAAGACTGCTGATCTCCGGCGTCCACCCCAGCACCACAAAGGCCGAATTGAAGAAGCTGGTCCGCGGCGGCGATCGTTTCGAGTGCTGCGTCGATCTTGGCTATGCCGCCGAGAACACCCACGAAAACGCCCGCGAGGCCGCCGCCTGGGCGCGTTTCTATCGTTTCGACACGCTTCTGATCGTCACCGCGCGCTACCATATGCCCCGCAGCCTTACGGAATTTCGCGAAGCCATGCCGGGCGTCCGCATCGTTCCCTACCCCATCGACCCGGAGAGCCTGCCCAAAGGGTGGTGGCGCGATTTCCGTGCGTTGCGGGTTTTGCACGGCGAATACGTCAAGTATCTGGCGACGGCGCTCTTGAGCGTTTTGGGACTGGAACAAAAACGCTCCGATCGCGAAGCATTACGCGGCAGGGCACCGGCACCGGCATGAAAAAGTCCACCCGTATCCGGCTGCGCTCGGGCCTGTATTTCGCTTGGTTTCTCGTCATTTCGGTGGCGATGCATATCGTTGCCTTGCCCACCCTTCTGATGCCGCGCAAGGCCATCGTGTGGATGGCGCAAAGCTGGAGTGCCGCCCTGATCTGGGGACTGAAAGTCTTCGTCGGCCTCAGGTTCGAGATCCGCGGCGCCATGCCGGAAAACGGCGTGCTGGTCGCCTCCAAGCACATGAGCATGTGGGACACGCTGGCGCTCTACATGCTGCTCAACGATCCCATCGTCGTGATCAAGCGCGAGTTGAAATCGATTCCGTTTTACGGCTGGTTTGCCGCCAAGGCCGACATGATCTTCGTCGACCGTAAGGGGCACGCCGGGGCTCTGCGCAAGATGACCGCTCACGCCGCCAAGGCCATGGCCCAGGGCCGCAGTTTGATCATCTTCCCCGAAGGAACCCGCAAAAAACCGGACGATCCGCCGGATTACAAATCCGGCATCGCCGGTCTGTACACGCGGCTCGGCTGCCCTTGCGTCCCGGTTGCGCTGAATTCGGGCCTGTTTTGGACCGGGCGCGGCGGTTATATAAAAAAACCCGGAAAAATAGTGCTGGAATTTCTTCCCCCGATTCCGGCAGGGCTGCCACGACCGGAATTCATGCAGACCCTGGAGGGGCGAATCGAGGAGGCCACGCGTCGTCTGGTCGGCGAGGGGCGTGCGATTCTGGCAAGCCGAGACGAACCGGCAAAAACCGAATAATCTTAATATTGCCCCAAGATGGGAACCGGTCGTCAACCAACCGGAACGTAAAGTGTGCGCATGACCGACATCGCCAGCCAAATCTGGGACATGAAATATCGGCTGAAGGCGCCGGATGGCACCCCCATAGACGCCACCGTAGCCGACAGTTGGGCTCGGGTGGCGGTGGCGGCGGCTTCGGTCGAGCCCTCGGAAACGCGCCTTCAGCATATCCAGGCTTTCGCCGGCGCACTGTCCGGCTACCGTTTTCTGCCGGCCGGGCGGATTCTCGCCGGTGCCGGAAGCGGGCGGAAGGTAACGCTGTTCAACTGCTTCGTGATGGGCACCATCGAGGATTCGATGGCCGGTATCTTCTCGGCGATCAAAGAAGCGGCGCTGACCCTGAAACAAGGTGGGGGGATCGGTTACGATTTTTCGCCGATCCGGCCCAAGGGGGCCCCGGTGGCCGGTGTCGGTGCCGACGCTTCGGGGCCGGTGTCGTTTATGGACGTGTGGGATGCGATGTGCCGCACGATCCTGAGCGCCGGCAACCGCCGCGGTGCGATGATGGCGACGCTTGCTTGCGACCACCCGGACATCGAGGACTTCATCGCCGCCAAAAGGCAACCCGGCAGGCTGACGATGTTCAACCTGTCGGTCTTGGTCACCGACGCGTTTCTTCAAGCGATCCGTACCGACGCCGATTGGAACCTGAGCTTCGCCGGAACGATTTACAAAACCGTCAAGGCCCGCGCGTTGTGGGACATGATCATGCGCTCGGCCTATGAATATGCCGAGCCGGGCGTCATCTTTATCGACCGCATCAATCAGGCCAACAATCTCGGCTATTGCGAAACCATCCGCGCCACCAACCCGTGCGGCGAGCAGCCTTTGCCGTCCTATGGCGCCTGTCTATTGGGATCGATCAACCTCGCCCGGCTGGTGAAAAATCCGTTCGAAGAGAATGCTACGCTGGATTTGCGCGTCCTGGCCGAATTGACCGCCACCGCGGTACGCCTGCTCGACAACGTCATCGAAATTTCGCGTTTTCCGCTTGCCGAACAAGCCGTTGAGGCCAAGGCAAAACGGCGGATCGGCCTCGGCATTACCGGCCTCGCCGATGCATTGATTTTCTGCAATTTGCGCTACGGCTCGCCGGCAAGTCTCAAGCTGATCAAATATTGGATGCGCACGCTGACGCATTCCGCCTATGTCGCTTCGGCGGAACTGGCCAAGGAAAAGGGAGCGTATCCGCTGTTCGATGCCGGGGAATACCTCAAGCGGCCGTTCGTCGTCGGGCTTCCGGCGCGGATCCGCGACGAGATCGCCGGCCATGGCATCCGCAACGGCCTTTTGACCTCAATCGCCCCCACCGGCACGATCTCGCTGTTCGCCGGCAACGTGTCGAGCGGCATCGAGCCGGTGTTCGCCTCAAGCTATACCCGCAAGGTACTGCAACCCGACGGTTCCAGGCAGGAGGAAAATGTCGAAGACTACGCGCTGAAAGTCTTTCGCGATAAATTCGGCCCCGATGCCGCGTTGCCGGAAAGCTTCGTCACCGCGCAGGATTTGCACCCCGAGGACCATCTCAAGGTCCAGGCGGCGGTACAGAAATATATCGATAGTTCGATCTCCAAGACCATCAATCTGCAGGCCGAAACCGATTTCGACGCCTTCAAGGACGTATACGAACGCGCCTATGCGTTGGGCTGCAAGGGCTGCACGGCCTATCGGCCCAACGAAATCACCGGCGCGGTACTAAGCGTCGAAGCCGCCGAACCGGCTCAAACGGAATCGCCGCCGAACGAAACGGCAGGCGGCATGGCGCCCGGCGGCGCGATCTACGACCGGCCGGATATTTTACGTGGAAAAACCTACAAGATCAAATGGTTGGACGCCGACCATGCCTTTTACATCACCATCAACGATTTCGAAAAGAACGGCAAATGGCTTCCCTTCGAGGTGTTCATCAATTCGAAGAACATGGAAGCCTATGCCTGGACGCTGGCGCTGACCCGGATGATTTCGGCGGTATTCCGCAGAGGCGGCGACGTTTCGTTTGTCTGTGAGGAACTAAAAGCGGTGTTCGATCCGCGCGGCGGCCAGTGGGTGGCGGGCCATTACGTGCCTTCGCTGCTGGCGGCGATCGGCGACGTGATCGAGCAACATCTGATCGAAATCGGTTTCATGCCGCCGAAAGACGGCAAGCCCGGCCTCGACGCGGCCAAGGAAGCGGCAGCGGCGGGTGCCCCGGCCAAACATTGTCCGCGTTGCGCCGCGCCCAGCTTCGTGAAGCTGGAAGGGTGCGAGACCTGCCTGTCTTGCGGTTATTCCAAGTGCGGCTGAACGAAAAAGCGGCAGATCTTTTCCGTGAAGCGCTCTAAAGCGACGGACGTTCAAACGCGATCAGTCCGTCATTCTATCTCTTTAATTGGTCCCCCGTGAAGAATGCAGATTTCAGGCAGGATGGACCTGCATCTGGCCGGTTAGGTCGGTGAGGATTTTGGCCAACAAAAACCTCAGCCAGCGGA
>WSSedL1CaDRAFT_10001891_pt1 | contig 11425 bp, 5 predicted proteins | sample WetSurSL1Cattail_FD_9464 | JGI IMG/M metagenome (IMG submission 9464)
CGCATAGAATTGAACATGGAAGGGATCAGAATGTATGATTTACATCGTTGGGGTATCATGGAAGAAGTGTTCGGCGCAGGTCCTAATACCAATAAGATTCTTGGAAAAGTAGGGGATAATACCATTTATAAACAAACTAATTTGGTATTTCCAAGGGATAATCTATTCCCTATTCCTCAGGAGGAAATAAATGCAAATCCTCTAATGACGCAGAACCCTGGTTATTAATTGGGATCACAACTTAAAAGGTTGACATATTTCTAGCACAGAAAGAAATTGAAAAGGGTAAACCCGAAGGGTTGACATATTTATAGCATAGAAAGTGTTTGAAAAAGGCTTAAACCCGAAGGGTTGACATATTTCACCCTTTCAGGGTTCAAGCAAAGTAACGGATACAGACATTCCTATAAAAATGCCAGCCCTTCAGGCTTTGCTCTAAAGTAACCTGCAATTTTTCATACTACAATTGTTAACGATGAATTAGTTGCGGAAACCTTTGCCAATTGATTGATTTGGGATTAGATCTTATAAACATCTAATGTTTAAATAATTCTACATTATGAACAAAGTACTAGCAATTTACATATTATCCGTTTTTTTCACATCTCCTTTGTTTTCTCAAAGCGATTTCAAAACTACCGATTCTGTTTGTGGCCGTAAAATGATAAAAGACAAAGAAGGCAAAACACTTGCATGGTACAAACCCGAAATACCGGGTGTTGCATATGACCATGTGATAACACTAGCCTCTGCATTTTTAAAGAACCACTGCCCTGTCGATAAAACCACGGGACTGCCTATGTATTTGGTAGTATCGAGCTTTAAAGGCCCACACATGACAGCGGATAAAAGCTTTGAAGCTATTGATTGGCCTCATAATCCGGCTTGCGTTTTTGCCGGTTCAGTTGAAAGTTTCGCTGTTGATTACCGGCCATATTCCGGTGACGACTCATACCTCGATCTGGTAAAAAAAATGATCGATTATGAGTTACAAAATGGAACAACAGCAGATACAGGTTGGGTATGGAAGAAAGTTCCTTATGCAAGTTCGGACGCATTTGCAAAAATATATGATGGAGCCCATACCGGCGAGAAAGAAGGGTTTCGGGGAGATGGCCGGCACGGCATCGAACCTGATAAAGTTGGAGAGTTGGGGTTAGGTTACCTGAAATTCTATGAAATTACGCTGGAAAAAAAATATCTCGAAGCAGCATTGCACTGTGCAGATGCCCTTGCCAAGAACGTAAGAAACTTAGGACCAGGAAGTAAACTGGAGTTCTTACATGAAAAATCACCCTGGCCATTCAGGGTAAATGCACAAACCGGACAGGTTATTTCAGAATATAGTTCCAATGTAATCAGTCCGGTCATGCTTTTGGACGAATTGATAAGAATTAAACAAAGCATAAATCTTGATACGGAAAGGATAACTACCTATTCCGATGCAAGAAAAATTGCATGGGATTGGCTTTATTCAACGCGTGGCCCTGTAACTACATTTGTTTGGAACGGGTATTTCGAAGATAGCGGAAATGATCCTGCACGGGTTAACCGCAACCAGGTATCTCCTATCGAACTGGCTAAATATCTTACCAGAAACCCTTACATGGATAAATATTACGAAAAAACGGTTCCCTCGCTCATCAGCTGGGTTGCATCAGCCTTCAAAACAGATGACCTGGATGCTATTAAAGAACAAATATGGTGCTACTTCCCAATGGGTAGTCATTCGGCACGCTATGGAGCTGCTTGTGCCCTTTGGTACGAAAAAACCGGCAATACTTTTTATAAAGATCAGGCTTATCGTTTTCTAAATTTTGCTACCTATGTAACTTATGATAACGGGGTTGTTGCGGTTGGCCCCACCATGCCCGAAACATGGTTTAGTGATGGATATAGTGATTATGTGCGTCATTTCATTGAAGCAATGGCAGCAGTGCCGGAATGGGCTCCCACAGACAGGGATCATGTTTTGCGGTCGACTTCCGTTATACAAAAAATCAAATACGCTGCCACTGGAATTAAGTTGAACACTTTTGATAATGCATCGGATCTGGTAATTCGTATGACTTCCAAACCAAAGATCGTGCAAGTGAATGGTGTTGCGTTACATGAATTAAATAAGTCCGGCGGAGATGGATTTTTATGGGTACCATTAAATAAAGGCGGAGTACTCAAAATGTCTTATAAATCAGGCAATGAGGTGGAAGTTTTGAAGTAATACAGTAAATTTATGATAGAAAAAGAAAAACTGGAGATTGGTAGACTTCATTCCCTGGATACACTGCGGGGGTTCGACATGTTCTGGATCATGGGAGGAAGAGAAATTTTTGTGGCACTTGCTACACTGACCGGTTGGCCTTTTTTGCAATGGTGGTCTGGCCAACTTGATCACGTCGACTGGAATGGTTTTCGTGCTTTTGACATGGTATTCCCCTTATTTCTGTTCATTGCCGGAATATCTTTTCCATTTTCCCTGGCAAAACGATACCAAGGCCAGGAGAGAAGGAAGTCGCTATATATACACGTGGTCAAACGCGGACTGATATTGGTACTTTTGGGCATTGTATATAACAATGCTGTTCGCTTTGATTTCGCGCACCTTCGCTATGGGAGCGTATTGGGGCGTATTGGTTTAGCCTGGATGTTTGCCGCATTGATTTTTACAAATGCAAATTTAAAGTTTCGCATAATCTGGTTGTGGGGGATTTTAGTTTTCTATTGGCTATTATTACTTCTCTTTCCCGTACATGGTCTTGATCCATTCTCAATGGAAGGATGTCTCGTGGGCCGCATAGACAGGCTATTTTTACCGGGCAGGTTTTGCTGCTACGGATATGGAGACAATGAAGGGATACTGGCTACTTTACCCGCAATATCCACTGCCCTGCTGGGGATGCTAACCGGACAGTTTGTAATGTCGAAATACCTGAGTAATAATCCCCTTCGAAAAGTGATCTATATGGGACTGATTGCTATTGGGCTAATCATTTTGGGCCTGATATGGAATATTGTTTTTCCTATAAATAAAAACTTATGGTCGAGTTCATTTGTTTGTTATGTCGGAGGGTTGAGTTTACTTCTCTTTACCTTATCTTTCCTGGTAATTGATATTTGGAAGTTTAAAAAATGGACTTTCTTTTTTGTGGTCATTGGCATGAACTCTATCACAATATACCTGGCAGGCAAGGTTATAGATATTTTTCATTCGGCAAAATTTATATTTGGAGGAATGATTGAGCTATTCCCCTCCAACTGGGCTGAAGTGATTGGCGCAACCACCTATACTTTAACTGCCTGGCTATTCTTGTATTTTCTTTATAAAAATAAAATATTCCTCAAAATATAATTTGAAAACTTAATTATTGATTGAATGGCAAAGGTTTAAAACAAATTGTTCGAATAAATTGTTTTAAAATAATAAATAATGTGAATTTAATCTGAGCATTGTAAGACCTGACATAGTGCACTCGTGCCGGTAGGCACAAAATGTTGGTAGAAAAAATAAATTGTGGATTTTTTAACAACTGAAACTGCCATATAGTGCTCAATTAAAATGTTGAATAGTTTTTTAATAAAGCTAAAAATTATATTGAATTTATGACAAAAGAACTAACGGGTCTGTCAAAAGTTGAGAACGCCTTCAAAGAGGAGTCGAATATAAAAAACTCTTCAACTGCAATTCCTTATGTCATTGTTGATAACTTTCCAAAACTGGGATTGTTCACCGCATTGCGATTTCTCGAATGGGTATCGGAAAATCCGGAAGGTGTCATTAGCCTGCCTACAGGCAAAACACCTGAATATTTTATTAAATGGACCCAATATCTCCTTGAACATTGGAATGATAAAAAAGTAGAAGGCCTGCTTGATCATTATGGATTGAAAGGTACAAATAAACCAGAATTAAAGGGACTCCAATTTGTACAGATCGATGAATTTTATCCGATTAATTCGAGCCAACACAATAGCTTTAATTATTATGTTACCAATCTGTACATCAAAGGATTTGGCTTGAATAGCAGGAAAGCGCTACTGATCAATTCCAATGAAATACCCTTACCCGGAGGCAAACACTTTTTAGAAGTTTTTCCCGGATATAATGTCGATTTGTCACTGCGGTACATGGAATGTAAAAGCTCAATGGAACAACTTCAGCAACAAGCAATTTTCATGATCGACAATTGGTGTAGTAATTACGAACTTCAAATCAGGGAAAAGGGAGGTATTGGCTTTTTCCTTGGCGGCATTGGACCTGATGGCCATATTGCATTCAATACACGAGGATCTGATATTTACTCATCAACCAGGCTCACATCAACCAATTTCGAGACACAAGCTGTAGCCGCAGCTGATCTTGGAGGAATTGAAATTTCAAGTAAAAGATTGGTTATAACAATAGGGCTGGAAACCATTACCTACAATCCGGAAACAGTAGCCATCATCACCGCAGCAGGTGAAGCCAAAGCAGAACTGGTGAAGCAATCTATCGAGAACAATATTACAAACCTATATCCGGCAACAGTTCTGTCTAAATTAAAAAACAGCAGGTTCTATCTGACAGAAGGTGCAGCCTCCCGATTGACGGATGTAGTTAAATACTATTACACGAAAGGGAATTGGAATCGGGAAAAAACAGAAAAAGCCATCCTGGATGTCTGTAAAAAGCTTAATAAATATGGACACAGGTTAAAATCGGATGATCTAAAGGAAGATGAGTATTGCCGGCTCATCCCGAATGTAAACGATTATACGGTTCAGTCGGTCATCGAAAGCATGATCACTAAAATTGAGAAAGGGATGCAAAGTGAGGAAAATCAGGTATTCCTTCATACCGGTCCGCATCACGATGATATCATGTTAGGTATCCTGCCTTATATTGCAAGTCACACGCGAGACACTTCAAACCATTTCCATTTTTCGGTACTTACATCGGGGTTTAATGCTGTAACTAACAAATTTGTAATTGATGCCCTTAATGATACTAAAAAAATTCTGGATGAAAATCTCATTCAAATGGTTAATTACCCTGATTTTTTTCAGGTTGGATTTAAATATAAATGGGATAAGGACGTATACCATTACCTGACAAACCTTGCAGCAGGTAATCAGGAGCAGCTCAGGCGAGGGTTGTGTCATCGTATTGTTCGTTCTCTTACAGTAATTTATGAAGTAAAAAGCAAGGATCACTTGCGCGACACCATTAACGAAGTGCTTTCAATCCTCAAGAATAGTTATGATGGTGAAAAAAATCCTCCGAAAATCCAGAAAATGAAAGGGATGATAAGGGAGTTCGAAGAGGAACTAGTTTGGGCTCATTATGGTATCCAGGTGAAAAACATCAAACATATGAGACTGGGGTTTTACAAGGGAGATATCTTCACCGAACTGCCAGAAAAAAAAAGAGATGTTACCCCAATACTAAATCTTATAAAAGAAATAAATCCTACCGTTTTAAGTCTGGCCTTCGATCCTGAAGGAAGTGGTCCTGATACACATTACAAAGTACTACAAGCTATCGCAGAAGCACTACGCGAATTGAAAAAAGAAAAAGATTTATCTTATTTACGGATATGGGGTTATAGAAATGTATGGTACCGTTTCAATCCCGCGGATGCAAATGTAATTATTCCGGTTTCGTTGAACGCGATGTTCACCATGGACAGTTTATTTTCAAACTGTTATTTAAGTCAGGTAGATGCCTCGTTTCCAAGCTATGAACTTAATGGTAAATTTAGTACGCTGGCTCAAAAAATTTGGGTTGAGCAACTAAGGGATATGCAGTTACTCCTGGGTAAGGACTATTTCTACCAAAATGCGAACCCCCGAATACGTGCAAGCCATGGTCTTATTTTCCTTAAGGAAATGATGCTTGATGAGTTTCTGCAATACGCCCGTGAATTGGAAAAAACTACAGAAGGAAATGTTCAATTGTAAAGCATTTTTTATTTTTTTCTATGCTCAATCATTACTTACTAAAATCGACGTTTTATGAAAACAAAATTACCACTGTTCAGTAAAAAGGGAAATTTATTTTTTCCATTCTTAATGTTTGTGCTCGTTTATTTTTTCTGCAACGTGCACGATGCAAGTTGTCAAACTACTGTTTATATCGACCCTTCTTATACAGGTGGGCTAAATGATGGTTCTTTAGCACATCCTTTTGTTCACTGGAAAAATGTTCCCGGCTATCCTAACACCTTTACGGATAATACATTTTATGCACAACGCCGTGGCACAAAAGATACCATCAATACTGAAATGACCGTTTATCATAAAAACGGTATCACATTCGGGGTTTACGGAAGTGGCACGGATTTCGCACATTTGCATAATACACTCCTGGCGGATAGTAATACTTTTAACATAAGTGCGTCAAATCACATTACGGTGGACGGATACCATCTCACAGCTACCTATGGATATACCGCTGGGGTTTTTATTGTTGACGATCGCTATGAACCCACTTCTACGTTTGTTGGAAATAACATTAGGGTAACCAATTGTTTCATCGAAAAATTTTATACGGCGATCATGGTGTTTAAATTCCAAAGTAATCCCTTTGATACAGTTGTAATCGATCACGTAAAGGTTCATGATGTATATTCGGATGGAATATATATTCAGTTATCGCCCACCATTCCTTTTCATGGATTGGACATCAACAACTGTTACATCGATTCGGTAAATATGGGATATAATATCGATGGTGGAGATGAAGGCGTCAATCCCGGCGATGGTATACAAATAGTGTATCAGGTGAAGGACTGGAAAATTCGTAATACAACGATCGACAGGCGAAACTCATCCAATAAATTCTGTATTATTTATTCCGACCCTGCTCATTATGACATCCCTGGTATATGCACCGGACTAATCGAAAACTGTACTATTTATGTTCCGAATGTAGGTTTTGGCGGTTGTGCTATGTACCTGGATGCGATGGATTCCGTTGTAGTCAGGAATAATCATGTATACAGCAGCATGGATCAGTCAAACATGATGTATCTCAGGCACAATACCAAGCTAAGATGTTATTACAATACTTTTTCGAGGCTGGCTAACGGAACAGCTTCATCCGGGTTTGATATTGGTTCAGGCCCTAATATATTTAACAACAATACCTTTTATGGTCTCGGAAATGTTTTTATAACCAATACCGGCGCTTCCAGTGAAGTGCATAACAACATTTTTGCTAATATTGGAACAGTGTATCAGTATCCTGTGGGGTCATCACCTGATTACAATCTCTATTTTAATGCAGGGTCTGCTGATATTGAACCGCATTCTGTTTATAATCAATCCCCTTTATTTGTTGATTCTGCAAAAAGAGATTTCCGGCTACAGGGTGGTTCTCCCGCTATTGATAAGGGTCTGAATTTTGGATATGCTTTTGATATAGTTGGCACAACTTTACCCCAAGGTGCTGGTGTGGATATTGGCGCTTATGAATTTGTTCGAACCAATGATACAATACCTCCCTCTATTCCTGAAGGATTGGCCGCAACTAACATTACATACACAAGTTTCGTGCTTACCTGGAATGCTTCAACTGATAATATTGGAGTAACTGCATACGACGTATACAAAAACGGTGCATTGGTCACCACAGTTGCAGGAACTTCAACAAATATTACAAGGTTAACACAAGGTGTAACTTATAAGATGACGGTGAGGGCAAAAGACCAGAATGGCAATGTTTCCAGTGTCAGTAAAGCATTGTTGGTAACCACCAAAGCATCATTTGACACTAAGGCTCCTTCAAAGCCAACAGGCTTAACCACATCAGGTATAACAGAGTCATTGTTCACACTTTCATGGAATCCTTCATTTGATAATGTTGCAGTTACCGAATATGATGTTTACCAAAATGGAGTGTTCGTTACATCAGTTGCCGGAACTTCAACAGCCATTACCGGTTTGTCACCGAACACAACCTATGCCATGACAGTAAAGGCAAGAGATGTTGTAGGCAATATCTCTGATGGGAGTACAATATCTGTTACAACCCTGATGGTTTGTAGCGACGCCGATGCATGGAACAATACCGGTTTTGCTAATCAAACAAAAACTTTTACCACGGAATTTGATGTAGTTCCAGGGGTTGGAAATGTTGTCGGAACCGTTGCTTTAAGTGATGGCCCAGCTCCTGAAGGATCTTTTTCAAGTTTAGCCTGTATTATTGCCTTCTGGGGCGATGGTACTATTACACCCAGAAATGACGGAACTTATGCCACGGTAAATCCTTACTCATATGTTCCGGGTAAAGCTTATCATATACGGATGGTTGTTAATGCGGCTAAAAAGTTATATGATGTGTATATTAAAAAAGCTGGGGATGTTGACGAAACAATCATTGGCTCGCAATATGCGTTTCGGGCTCAGGCCACTCAATTAAACAATTTTTCAGAACAAACAGCCACCTGCCATTTTGCGATCAGTAATTTAACTGTTACACCCACAACTGATACAATCGTACCTAGCACTCCTAAAGGATTATCATCAAGAAATATCAGTTATACCAGTTTCATCCTTTCCTGGAAGCCCTCAACCGATAATAAAAAAGTTACCGGATATGATGTATTTAAAAATGACACATTGTACACTTCAGTTACAGGAATTTCTGCGAACATTACCGATCTGAATCCTTCAACTACTTATAAATTCACAGTGAAAGCAAAAGACGGGTCAGGAAATGTATCGCCGGCAAGTGCTGCCTTAACCGTTACTACGCTGCGTGATCATCAGTCCCCATCAGTTCCAACCGGATTATTTTCTGAAAATGTAACAGAAACCGGTTTTGTTCTAATGTGGACTCCTTCAACTGATAATGTAGCTGTTGTTGGATATGATGTTTACAAAAATGGCAATTTATATGTTACAGTTACCGAAAACTCTGCAAATATAACAGGGTTAACAGCAGGAACAACTTGTTTTATTGTTGTTAAGGCAAAAGATGCGGCAGGTAACATTTCTTATGCAAGCAACATACTGATGGTAACTACTCTGGACCTGGAAGCTCCCAGCACTCCAAGTGGATTAGCCTACCTTTACTTAACAGGTACAGGCCTTTTGTTAACGTGGAATGCTTCAACGGACAATGTGGGAGTTATTGGATATGATGTTTACAAAAATGGGGGTTTAGTTGATAATGCTTGTGGAACCTCATCATATATTTCGCATCTACTTTCAGGTAGCACTTATAGCTTTACCGTGAAAGCAAAAGATATGGCCTGCAATGCTTCTGCAGAAAGCGTTGCATTGCAGGTTACTACGCCGAAGTTTAAAAGTGCTTCTGAAGATGAAGTCAATCCGGTACTGATTTATCCTAATCCAGCCGGAGATATTGTTAATATTCAACTTTATGCATATTCAACAGTTAAAATAACGGATGTTGAAGGAAAAGTACTGTTCAATAAACCATTTGAACAGGGAATATCTACCATTCCATTAAATTTAGAATCGGGTGTTTATATCATTCAGGTTTTCGTTGGAGATAAGAATGTCTATTCAGGTAAATTAATGGTGAAATAAGGAAATGCTGCACTCGGCATTTTCAGTAATCAACCCTGTCAGGGTTTGGAATCCTGGCAGGGTTTAGTTGGTTAAACCTTCTTGCATCTGGAATGTTTTATTATATCAATAGAGAACATGAAAAACACAACGCTTAGAATAATTTTATTTGTCACAGTACTATTAATGGTACAGGTAAAATCGGTTGCACAGAATGACACCTTGCAACTTGAAAAAACAAAACAATTTTTTCGTGAAGCAAAATTTGGAATGTTCATCCATTGGGGTGTTTACTCTATTCTAGGAGGAGTATACGAAGGCAAAACTTATGGTGGAACAGAATGGATACAATTGCACGCCAAAATCCCCGCAGATGACTATGAGAAAATTGCGCACACATTTAACCCTGTCTCATTCGACCCGGAGAAATGGATGAAAGTTGCCAAGCAGGCAGGGATGAAATATATTGTTTTTACAACCAAGCACCACGATGGCTTTTGCATGTTTAAGTCAGCATACACGGATTATAATGTCGTTGACTATACACCTTATAAAAAGGATATTGTGAAAATGCTGTCTGAATCCTGCAAAAAAAACGACATTAAATTGGGGTTATACTATTCCATCGTCGATTGGCACCATCCTGATTTTCCTGCTATTTATTCGCAAATGAATGATTTTCATGGCAGACCTAACTCTAAGGCCGACATCGGTAAATATGCCAACTATCAATACAATCAGCTTAAGGAGCTCATGACTAATTATGGTCCGGTTTCCTTCGCATGGTTTGATGGCGGCGGCGGTTTCAAAGATGTTGACAGGTATAAATTATTAAAAGGTGATTCCGTCATTCAAATGATACGGAAGTATCAACCCGGATGTATGATTAACAGCAGGATTGGAGGTAAAGCCGATTATGGTAATCCTGAGCAGACTATTCCGGGGAATATCCAGGACCAAGCCTTTGAAGTCTGTATGACCTTGAATGATAACTGGGGTTATGCCAAAAATGATAATCACTGGAAATCAACAAAAGATTTAGTCAGAACTTTAATTGAGGTTGCCCACAAAGGAGGAAATTTTCTATTAAATGTAGGGCCTGATAGCAAAGGAAATATTCCAGATTCCAGCATTGTTCGTTTACAGGAAATGGGCAAATGGCTGAATGTTAATGGAGAATCTATCTACGGAGCAAAAAACAGTTTATGGGAATCGCCTTCCTGGGGACGAAGCACAACCAGGTTTCTAAAAAACGGGAACACAGTACTTTATTTCCATATCTTCAATTGGCCAAATGAGAATGTACTTCATATCGCAGGTTTAAAAAATAAGACTGTTAAGGCCTTTGTTTTCACTCCAAAAGGAAAAAAGCAATTAAAAGTATCCCAACAGGTACAAGGTATAACGATCGATCTGACTTCTGTTGTTCAGGATAAAATAGCCACGGTTGTTGGTTTGGAAGTAGTGGGGCAGAAATTCGACCTTGGTGAAACCAAGTAATGAGGTGATGAAGTAATGGGAATGGTGTTTGCAACCTTGTAGAAGTTGCATTATTGTAGAAATGGAAATGGAAAAATTTTTTCAACCTCGGAGAGGTTGCATAAATACAGAACTAAGGATCATTTATTAGAATTTAAAAGTTTAGTGTAATGAAACCATTAAAGACTATTTATTTCATATTGTGTACTTCATTGCTCACTGCTATGTCATTATTTGCATCTAACACTTCACTGATAAAAATAAAAACCAATAACACCCCAATTAAAAAAGCACAAGTGCTAAAAATCATGGAACAGGTTGCCGATTGGCAAATTACGAACCAGGGCCAGGTAAAATATCATGATCTGGACTGGACAAACGCAACCTTGTACAGAGGTATGTTTGAGCTTGCCGCTATTTCCCAAAACACCAA
>WSSedL1CaDRAFT_10001892_pt1 | contig 11418 bp, 10 predicted proteins | sample WetSurSL1Cattail_FD_9464 | JGI IMG/M metagenome (IMG submission 9464)
CATTCAGTTGCCAGAAGGGGTGTACGTTACCAGCATGCGTCAGGAAGGGCAGAGTGTGGCGTTGCAAGGCGTTGCACAGTCCAATGAGCGTGTTTCCGAGTTGTTACGCAATCTTGGTACCAAGTCAGCCTGGTTCAGTCGTCCAGATCTGATTGAGATTGTTGCTGGGTCCGTCAGTCTGACGGCGCGCGACCAACGTCGTGTTGCCAACTTCAAAATCAATGTCAAGCTAGTGCGTGCAGGCGAAGCTGGCAGTGTCGCGCCACCTATTGTCGCGAATACTCCCGGCAAGCCAGCGGCTGTCGCTTCTTCTTCCGTGGCAAAGTAGTGGCTTGAACTATGGCAAAGTCTCTTCACATTTCTGTTGACATCAAACGTTGGTTTGAAGTTGTTTCTGGCCAGTTTCGCAACCTGGATAGCAAGGACCCATCCAATTGGCCACAGTGGCCACGCCAAGCACTTTTTGCAGGAATTGCATTTGCTTTTGTTGTTTTTTTGTGGTTTGTCTGGCTGGCTGATTCGAAAGATGAGCTGATTGCAGCGCAGGAACAGGAGATCAAACTGCGTGACGAATACCAAGTCAAGCTGGCCAAAGCCGTGAATCTTGAGGCATTAAAAAAGCAGCGGGAACAGGTCCAGCAATATGTCACGCAGTTGGAGAAACAACTTCCCAGCAAGGCAGAGATGGATGCCTTGTTATCGGACATCAATCAGGCAGGTATTGGCAGAAGTTTGCAGTTCGACCTGTTCAGGCCGGGCCAGGTGGTTGTGCGCGAATACTATGCAGAACTACCGATTTCGTTGAAAGTGACAGGTCTCTACCATGACATTGGCTCGTTTGCTGCGGATATTTCCAACCTGTCGCGTATTGTGACGCTCAACAATATGGCAATTGTGCCTTCCAAGGACAGCACCCTCAGTATGGAGGCGGTCGCCAAGACGTTTCGCTACCTAGATAAGGAAGAGGTCAATGCACAGCGCAAAGCAACCTCCCCGGGAGCTAAAAAATGAGCAACTCCCGGTGGATTTTGTTGCTTTTGTTGCCCTTGATAGTGCTGACTGCCTGTTCCGGTTCATCCGAGGACGAATTGCGTGAATGGATGGCTTTGCAGAAAAGCCAGACATTTCCCAAGGTGAAACCGTTGTCGGAGCCTAAGCAGTTCAAACCAGAAAATTATGCCGAGGTGACCGAGTTTGACCCGTTTTCCATCAAAAAGCTTACGCTGGCTTTGAAGAAGGATTCCGCGCAAGCCTCGTCCAACGCCGCTTTACTTGAACCGGAGTTACTGCGTCGTAAAGAGCCGCTGGAAGAATTTCCGCTAGATACCATTGCCTTGGTTGGTAGCATGCTCAGAGACGGAAAGCCTGTTGCGCTGGTGATGGTTGGTAAGTTGTTGTACCAGGTGCGTCAGGGGGAGCATTTGGGACAGAACTATGGCCGTATAACCAAAATCGCTGAGACAGAAGTCACCCTGCGTGAGATTGTTCAGGACGCAGCGGGAGAGTGGATTGAACGCACTGCGTCGTTGCAGTTGCAAGAGAGGTCTAAATGAAAACCCAACACAACTATCTATTTGGCAGCCTGGGTCGTCGGGTTTTGCTTATTGTTAGCTTTTTATTGATTAGCGCATCAGCGCAGGCTCAGATTGCTATCGAGGCTGTGACGGGTTCTTTGCAAGGTGGTTCTGAGGTCGTCAAGATTGATTTGAGTGGCGTTTTGCCAGCCGTGCCTACCGGCTTTTCTATTCAGTCTCCGGCCAGGATCGCACTTGACTTTCCGGGGGTGGTGAGTGTCATGGGCCGCTCGGCCGTGGACATCAGCCAGGGCAATCTGAAATCCGTCAGCGTTATTCAGGCTGGTGACCGCACACGTGTTGTTCTCAATCTCAAGCAGTACACGACCTACAAGACCCAGATTCAGGGCAAAGTTCTCTATGTGTCACTGGATGCGGTCGCTAAGGCTGCCCCTGTCGCGGCCCCCAAAGTGTTTGCCGAGAGTTCGACCCGTGATGCCTTGCCGCTGCGTGACCTGGATTTCCGACGTGGTGTTGACGCCTCTGGTCGGATCATTGTCTCCCTGCCCAATGACCAAGTGGGTGTGGACATCCGGCAGCAGGGTCAGACGCTGGTAGTTGAGTTCATGAAAACCACACTGCCGGAGGGCTTGCGCCGGCGCCTTGATGTGACCGACTTCGGCACGCCTGTCAAAACCATTACAACCTCCCAAAGCGGTGACCGCGTGCGCATGGTGATTGAGCCACAAGGTGCGTGGGTGCACAGCGCGTACCAGAGCAACTCCGAGTTTGTCGTTGAAGTCAAACCGGTCAAGGTGGATGCCTCCAAGTTGACACAGGGGCCGGGTTACAGTGGCCAGAAACTCTCGTTGAATTTCCAGAATATTGAGGTTCGCTCCTTGTTGCAGGTGATCGCGGACTTCACCAATTTCAACGTGGTCACTTCTGACTCAGTGAACGGTGCGGTGACGCTGCGTTTGCAGGATGTGCCGTGGGACCAGGCCCTGGACATCATCCTGCAGGCCAAGGGACTGGGCATGCGCAAGACCGGTAATGTGCTGTGGATTGCACCCAAGGATGAAATCAACGCCAAGGAAAAGCTCGACTTGGAGTCGGCCGTTGCCCTTCAGGGTCTGGAGCCTTTGCGCACCCAATCGTTCCAGATGAATTACACCAAAGCCGCAGAAGTGGCGGCCCAATTAACAGCCACTGGCAGTACAACCACTGGCAGTGGGAGCAGTTCCGGTGCGTCAGCACGTTTGCTCAGTGCACGCGGCAGTGTCATTGCCGAAGCACGCACCAATCAGCTGTTTGTGACGGATATTCCGTCCAAGCTGGAACAGGTTCAACAGTTGATCGAGAAATTGGATATCCCGGTGCGTCAAGTGATGATTGAGGCGCGGATTGTTGAGGCATCAGACACCTTCAGTTGGGAATTGGGGATGCGTTTGGGCGGGGGCAGCAGCTCTAAGAATGCTTCCGTCGGATCTACCTACACGAGCGGTTCTGCGGGCACCACCTCGGGCGATATTGTGAATCTTCCGGTGTCTGGTGCTACTTCTTCTGTGGCGCTCTCTATTTTTAACTCGGCTGCCACCAAGTTTTTGAACCTTGAAATCTCTGCTGCGGCATCGGATGGCAAGGGCAAAGTGATCTCAAGCCCGCGGATCGTGACGGCGGACCAGACCAAAGCCTTGGTTGAACAGGGCACCGAGTTCCCTTATCAGGTGGCATCGTCCAGTGGTGCGACCTCGATTGCATTTCGCAAGGCGAATCTGAAACTGGAGGTCACGCCGCAGATCACGCCTGAAGGAGGCATCATTCTGGCCCTTGATATCAATAAGGACACCCGGGGTATCAGTACCGATGCAGGTTATGCGATTGATACCAAACACATGCAGACCCAGGTTCTGGTGGAAAACGGCGGCACGGTGGTGATTGGCGGAATCTTTACCGAAGACACATCGAGCACGATCGACAAGACACCATTCTTTGGGGATCTGCCAGGGGTTGGTGTGTTGTTCAGGCGGACGGATCTTTCAACCGAAAAGCGCGAGTTGTTGATCTTTATCACCCCTCGGGTGCTCAAAGACGGCGTGATTCGCTGAACGTGGTGTCTCTGAGGATGCCGCTTTAAATTGCCTATCAGTCTTATCGGCCTGCCGGGTTCGGGTAAAACCACGGTTGGCCGCCAGCTCTCACGGCGCCTGCGGGTGCCGTTTTTTGACTCGGACATGGCGATTGAGCAGCAACTGGGTTGCTCCATCCGTGAGTTCTTCGAGCGCGAGGGGGAGGCGCGGTTTCGCGAAATTGAAGCCGAAGTCATTAACGAGCTGACTCACATTCCCGAAGGCGTGTTGTCCACTGGCGGCGGCGCGGTGTTGATGCCGCAGAACCGGGTCAACCTGCGGGCGCGGACCAAGGTGGTGTATTTGAACTCCTCGCCAGATGACCTGTTTCGCCGCTTGCGCCATGATAAAAATCGCCCGCTCTTGCAAGTGGCGGACCCTTTGGGTCGATTGCGTGAACTGTATAGCCAGCGCCACCCTTTGTACCGGGAAACTGCGCATTTCCAGGTGGAGACTGGCAGGCCATCCGTGGCCAGCCTGATCAACATGATCCTGATGCAACTGGAACTCGATGGCAGCTCAGGCGCTGCGTGAAACCCTCTAAACTCTGTGGCATGACAGCTTCAGATCTTCACACCGTGGCCATTGAGTTGGCCGATCGCAGTTACCACATCGCCATCCGGGGCTCGCTCTTTGACAACCCCTTAAGCTATGCCCAATTGCCCAAGTCGGCTGCCGCGCTGATTGTGACCAATACCACCGTTGGGCCGCTGTATGCGCAAGCTTTGCAAAAGGCGCTCGCTGCGCAGTATGGTCAGGTGTTCACTGTGGTGTTGCCAGATGGTGAAGCCTTCAAGACTTGGGAGAGTTTGAACTTGATTTTTGACGCCTTGCTGAGCCATGGCTGCGACCGCAAAACCACGTTGTTTGCCCTGGGTGGTGGTGTTGTGGGTGACATGACCGGTTTTGCCGCCGCCAGTTATATGCGGGGTGTGCCGTTTGTGCAGGTGCCAACCACCCTGCTGGCGCAGGTGGACTCGTCGGTGGGGGGCAAAACCGCCATCAACCACCCGCTCGGCAAGAACATGATTGGCGCGTTTTACCAGCCGCTCAAGGTGGTATGTGATCTGGACACCCTCAAGACGCTACCGCAACGTGAACTCAGCGCTGGTTTGGCCGAGGTCATCAAATACGGGCCGATTGCCGACATGGATTTCCTGGCCTGGCTGGAAGCCAACCTGGAGGCGGTGCTGGCGCGCGACCCGGTGGCACTGGCGCACATTGTCAAACGCAGTTGCGAAATCAAGGCCTGGGTGGTGGGGCAGGACGAGCGCGAGTCTGGCTTGCGTGCCATCCTGAATTTTGGCCACACCTTTGGCCATGCCATCGAAGCTGGTCTGGGTTTTGGTGCCTGGTTGCACGGTGAGGCCGTGGGCTGTGGCATGGTGATGGCGGCGCAGTTGTCGGCGCGGCTGGGCTTGGTGGACGCCTTCTTTGTGCACCGCTTGACCACCCTGATCGCGCGGGCAGGTTTGCCGGTGAAGGCGCCGGTGTTGCCCGGCGCTGACAATGCTGAACGTTATCTGGCGCTGATGCGTGTGGACAAAAAGGCTGACGCGGGTGAGATCAAGTTTGTGTTGATCGACAAGCCCGGCAGCGCCTGTGTGCGCAGTGCGCCGGATGTCACGGTGCGCCAGGTGATTGACACCTGCTGCGTGTGAGTTATCCTAAAAATATAGCTGTAATCCCTTTATTTATAAGGGCTAGAGCATGATTTCTCATATAAACATGGCGCCGTACGCCTGTGACCCGGCCCAGACACGTGGCCGACGTTTTCCTCAAGCGCCGGCGCCCACCCGCACCGAATACCAGCGTGACCGCGACCGCATTGTGCATAGCACTGCGTTTCGTCGGCTGGTTTACAAAACCCAGGTGTTTCTAAACCACGAAGGAGATTTGTTTCGCACCCGCTTGACGCATTCGCTGGAAGTGGCTCAGCTTGGGCGCTCGGTGGCGCGTACGCTGGGGCTCAATGAAGACTTGGTTGAGACCATCGCGCTGGTGCATGACGTTGGGCATACCCCGTTTGGCCATGCAGGGCAGGATGCGCTCAATGCGTGCATGGCCAACTTTGGTGGTTTTGAACATAACCTGCAAAGCCTGCGCATCGTGGACCAGCTGGAAGAACGTTATCCAGAGTTTGGCGGCCTGAACCTCACGTTTGAGACCCGAGAAGGCATTCTGAAACATTGCTCACGCCGGGATGCTGAAGCCCTGGAACGCGCTGAGCCGGGTGGTGTCGGGCGCCGTTTTCTGGATCACCAGCAACCCAGCCTGGAAGCCCAGTTGTGCAACCTGGCCGACGAGATTGCCTACAACGCCCATGACATCGATGATGGCGTGCGCTCGGGCCTGATCACGCTGGAGCAGCTGCAGGCGCTGACGTTATTTGAGCAGTTCCGAGTGCAGGCGCTCAAAGACCATCCCCATCTGGGCGACCGGCACCAGGGGCGACGCTTGTTGTACGAGTCCATCCGGCGCATGCTCAGCAGCCAGATTTATGACGTGATTGCCGCTACTCGGGCGGCGCTGGATGCTGCCCAACCCGCTGATGTGCAAGCGGTGCGTGCATTGCCGCCACTGGTGCAGTTTGGTCTGGAGATGCGTGAGCAATCCAAAACCCTGAAGGCGTTTTTGCTGCAGCAGCTGTACCGGCACCCGCAGGTGGCTCACACCACCGGCCAAGCGCAAGTGGTGGTGACCGAGCTGTTTGCTGCCTACACCAGCACACCTAGTGAGCTGCCCGGGCGTTACCAGCACCGCATTTGCCAGGCGCAAGAGGCGGTTTCTGATGTGCTGTCGGATGGCCAACATGTCACAGCGCGGGTGGTAGCTGACTACATTGCTGGCATGACCGACCGTTTTGCCCTGCGTGAGCACGAGCGCCTGACCGGAAAGCGGCTGCTGTCATGAGGGTGAGCAGCTCAAACATGTGGTCTGGCGCGCTTCAGTCCAACGTCCGTTTTGCGTCACCGCCAGTCCAACCCACAAAAAAGGAGCCCACATGATGGATGACCAAACCGTGGTGGCCGATACCGTGGCCTGGCTCGAGCGTGCGGTGATTGGGCTGAACCTGTGCCCGTTCGCCAAAAGTGTTCACGTTAAAGGGCAGGTGTTTTACGCCGTCAGTCACGCCACCACACCCGAGGCGTTATTGCTGGACCTGGTTCATGAGCTAAAACAGCTTCAAGCCCTTGATGCCAAAGAGCGCGATACTACATTGTTGATAGCGCCTTGGTGTCTGCAGGATTTTCTGGATTACAACGATTTTCTGGACCTGGCGGACCAGGCACTGGTGGAGCTGGATCTGGACGGTGTGTTGCAGATTGCCTCCCTGCACCCACAGTACCAGTTTGCCGGTACCGAGCTGGACGACATCACCAACTTCACCAACCGCTCACCGTACCCTAGCCTGCATCTGCTGCGTGAAGAGAGTATTGACCGGGCGGTTGCGGTCTTTCCCAACCCGCAGGTGATTTTCGAGACCAACATGCAGACGATGCAGATGTTGGGTATGGCGGGCTGGCAGGCCTTGGGGGTTGGCGCCACGCCAGAGCCAACAGCCCTGCAGGACGTGGCATCATCCAAGCATGACCCTGCCCAACACTGAAATCCCTCGCCCGCCAAAGGGTGCCCGTCGACCTTCCGTTCGTTCTGCCGGACACCCTAGTGTGGCCGCTGACAGTGCTCATCCTTTGGCCGACGAGCTTCGACCAGGCCAGTCGATTGAACTGCTGAAAGAATTGCACATCCTGACACGTGAGGGCAAACTCAATCAGGACTCCCGGCGCAAACTCAAGCAGGTCTACCACCTTTACCAGTTCATTGAAAAGCTGTTGCTTGAGTTGCCGCAGCAGGCGGCTGCGCCCAGCCCAATCGAAGGCAAAACCTCAGAAGCTGGCGCCCATGGGCTCAACCTCGCCGATCACGGCGCAGGAAAATCGTATTTGGGCTTCATCCTGTACGACCTGTTCTTTCGCCAGCGCGGGCAGGGGCACATCTACGGCATCGAGTCCCGGGCTGAGTTGGTGGAAAAGTCGCAAGCGTTGGCGAGCCGCCTGGGTTTTGAGCGCATGTCCTTCCTGAACCTGACGGTGGCCGAGTCGACGCAGTCAACGCGTTTGCCTGATCGCATCGACGTGGTTACCGCTTTGCATGCCTGTGACACCGCCACCGACGATGCGATCAGCTTTGGCCTGCAAAAGCAAGCGCGGGTGATGGTGTTGGTGCCATGTTGCCAAGCCGAGGTGGCGCGGGTGCTGAGTCAGCACAAGGCGCTGTCTTTGTCACGCACACCGCTGGCCGAGTTGTGGCGGCACCCGTTACACACGCGCGAGCTGGGCAGCCAGATCACCAACGTGCTGCGCTGTCTGTACCTGGAGGCCTGCGGTTACCAGGTGACGGTGACTGAATTGGTGGGCTGGGAGCACAGCATGAAAAACGAGCTCATCATTGCCCGTTTCACTGGCGCCAAAAAACGCGCCAGCGCCGAGCGCCTGCGCGCCTTGTTAACTGAGTTTGGTTTGCTGTCCCTGCTTCATACACGCTTTACATCCTTGCCAGACAATGCCGTACCGCCTGTGTCGGGCGAAGTGGTTTGAGTCTTGCATCGATTTCTTTGGAGATATCCATGAAAAATTTCATGAAAACAGGTTTGTCGGTCGCCCTGGTATTGGCTTTAGGCGCCTGCGCTACCAGCAGCCCGGACGTGATTCAGCGTGGTGATGCCCAGCGTATGTCGCAAGTGCAAGATGGGGTGTTGCTGTCCATTCGCGCCGTCACGGTTGATGGCAGCCAGAGTGGTGTGGGTGCGGTGGTAGGCGGGGTCACCGGTGCGGTGGCGGGTGCCAGCCGGGGTGCCGGCGGTGGCGAGAGTCAGGTGATTGGCCTGCTGGTTGGCGTGGCCGGTGCCGTGGCGGGCAACACCATTGAACGCATGGCCACCCGTGAAGATGCCTATGAGCTGCTGATTCAGCTCAAAGGTGGTGAACGCCGCTCCATCGTACAGGCCAAAGGCAGTGAAACCTTGGTGCCAGGTGACTCGGTGATCATCGTCACCACTGGCGGCAAAGTGCGTGTGACCAAGGCGCCTAAGTAAAAGCAAACGCCACTTTTTTGTCAGAACCATGGCACGCCTGCCGCGTCTGACCCTGCCGGGCTGGCCACATCACATCATCCAGCGCGGCAACAACCGACAGACCATTTTTGCCACCGCGGAGGATTACCAGTATTGGTTGAACCTGTTGCTGGAGCAGGCGACCCGATACGAGGTGCAGATCCATGCTTATGTGTTGATGCCCAACCACTTCCACCTGTTGGCCACGCCTCAGACGGTGGATGGTCTGCCCAAGATGATGCAGGCCGTGGGTCGCAGTTATGTGCGTTACTTCAATCAGTCGCAGCACCGCACCGGCACCTTGTGGGAGGGGCGTTACCGCTCCACGGTGATTCAGCCCGAGCGGTATTTGCTGGCGTGCATGGTCTACATGGATCTGAACCCGGTGCGTGCCGATCTGGTGGCGCAGGCCCAGGACTACCTCTGGTCGAGCCATGGGCATTGTCTGGGGCGGCGGGTTGATCGGCTGATCACGCCACATGCCTTGTTTTGGCAGTTGGGCAACACACCGTTTGCCCGTGAAGCGGCCTATGCCGAGTTGGTGCGGGGTGGCATCAACTCGGTGCAACAGGTCGCGCTGACCGAGTCGGCCTTGTCTGGCTGGGCCTTGGGTGAGCCGGATTTTGTGGCAAATTTACAAAAGCAAACTGCACGCCGCGTGGTCAAAAACAAGGCTGGACGACCTGTTTCTGCCCCCAAAAAAATGACAAAATAGGGCTACAGCCCTTGTAAATAAAAAGGGTTGAGCTATGTTAATTGATGTGTCCCTTATTTAAATAATAATAAATTTGTTGATTATCAATTCGGATCTGACCCTAATTAATAACTTTGGCATCGTTGTTGCAATGCGGTAAAGTCAAACCCTTTTCGACACTTTTTAGGAGCGCGCCCATGACAACGGCAGCCGAGATACAACATCTCCAGGACCATGGTTTGTATTCTTCCGCCCAGGAGCACGATGCTTGCGGCGTAGGTTTTGTGGCCCATATCAAAGGTGTCAAGTCACATGACATCGTCAAAAACGCCCTGAAAATTCTCGAAAACCTCGACCATCGAGGTGCGGTCGGTGCCGACAAGCTCATGGGTGACGGCGCTGGCATCCTGATCCAGTTGCCCGACGCGTTGTACCGCGAAGAAATGGCGGCACAAGGTGTGACTTTGCCACCACCAGGCGAATACGGCGTGGGTATGGTGTTCTTGCCGAAGGAACATGCTTCGCGCCTGGCTTGTGAGCAGGAGTTGGAACGTGCGGTCAAGGCCGAAGGTCAGGTGTTGCTGGGCTGGCGCGATGTGCCGGTCAACCGCGACATGCCGATGTCGCCCAACGTGCGCAAAAAAGAACCCATCCTGCGCCAGATATTTATTGGTCGTGGCGCCGACGTGATCGTGCAGGATGCGTTGGAGCGCAAGCTGTATGTGATCCGCAAGACTGCCAGCGCCCACATCCAGGCGCTCAAGCTCAAGCACAGCAAAGAGTATTACGTGCCCAGCATGTCCAGCCGCACGGTGATCTACAAGGGCTTGCTGCTGGCCGACCAGGTGGGCACTTATTACCTGGACCTGCAGGATCCGCGCTGTGTTTCGGCCCTGGGTCTGGTGCACCAGCGTTTTTCTACCAATACCTTCCCCGAGTGGCCGTTGGCCCACCCGTACCGTTATGTGGCGCACAACGGTGAAATCAACACCGTCAAGGGCAACTACAACTGGATGAAAGCGCGCGAAGGCGTGATGAGTTCGCCAGTGCTGGGGGACGACCTCAAAAAGTTGTATCCGATCAGTTTTGCTGGCCAGAGCGACACAGCCACTTTCGACAACTGTCTGGAATTACTCACCATGGCCGGTTACCCGATCAGTCAGGCGGTGATGATGATGATTCCCGAGCCGTGGGAGCAAAACACCGGCATGGACGAGCGCCGTCGTGCCTTTTATGAATACCACGCTGCCATGTTGGAGCCCTGGGACGGCCCGGCCAGCATCGTGTTCACCGATGGCCGTCAGATTGGTGCCACGCTGGACCGCAATGGCCTGCGCCCCTCGCGTTATTGCATCACTGACGACGACCTGGTGGTCATGGCCTCCGAGTCGGGTGTGTTGCCGTTCCCTGAGAACAAGATTGTGCGCAAATGGCGTCTGCAGCCCGGCAAGATGTTCATGATCGACCTGGAGCAAGGTCGCATGGTCGAGGACGAGGAGCTCAAATCCAGCCTGGCCAACAGCAAACCCTACAAACAGTGGATTCAGAACTTGCGCATTCGCCTCGGTGATGTGCCCGGCGGCAACGAGCCGGCCAGCGCTTACGAGTCCGGTAGCACCCTGCTGGACCGCCAACAGGCTTTTGGCTTCACCCAGGAAGACATCAAGTTTTTGATCGCTCCGATGGCGGCCAACGGCGAAGAGGCCATTGGCTCCATGGGCAACGACAGCCCGCTGGCCGTGTTGTCCGACAAGAACAAGCCGCTGTACAACTACTTCAAGCAGCTGTTTGCTCAGGTGACGAACCCGCCGATCGACCCGATCCGCGAAGCGATTGTGATGAGTCTGGTGTCCTTCATTGGCCCCAAACCCAACCTGCTCGACATCAATCAGGTCAACCCGCCGTTACGTCTCGAAGTCAGCCAGCCGGTGCTGGACTTTGCCGACATGGCCAAACTGCGCGACA
>WSSedL1CaDRAFT_10001893_pt1 | contig 11408 bp, 8 predicted proteins | sample WetSurSL1Cattail_FD_9464 | JGI IMG/M metagenome (IMG submission 9464)
TGCTGGCTCCAAAGGATGGCAAGCCGATCACCGTACCTACACAGGACATGGTATTGGGAAGCTATTACCTGACGATCGAGCGTGATGGTGAAATGGGCGAAGGTAAGGTGTTCGGATCTCTTGACGAAGCTGTGATGGCTTATGAATCCGGATTTCTTCAATTGCATGCAAAGATTAGGGTCAGACTGGAAAAGATCATCGATGGTAAACTGACCAAAAAGATCATAGAATGCACAGTAGGTAAACTTCTGTTTAATGAAGCCATCCCACAGGATTTAGGCTTTGTTGACAGATCTGATCCCAGCAAGCTCTTTGATCTGGAAATAAACAATCTGGTTACCAAGAAAGAACTCGGCAAGATCATTGACTGGTGCATAAAGGTTCACGGCACTACTGAGACTGCTATTGTCCTGGACAGGATCAAATCTCTGGGCTTCAAATATTCTACCAGGGGAGCGATCACAGTCAGCGTATCGGATATGATCATACCGGATGTCAAGAAGAAGTATATTGACGAGACGGAAGAGAGAATAGACAGTATTACCAAAATGTACAAGAGGGGTCTCATTTCAGAAGAAGAGAGATACAACTCAGTCATACAGGCTTGGACTGAAACAGGCGAAAATCTTACAGCGGCTTTACTGGCTCAGCTCGACAGATTCAACCCGATATTCATGATGTCACAGTCGGGAGCTCGAGGCAGCATCAGCCAGATCAAACAGCTCTCAGGTATGAGAGGACTTATGGCGGATACCTCCGGTAAGACGCTGGAAATTCCAATCAGGGCAAATTTCCGTGAAGGCCTCAATGTTCTGGAGTATTTCATATCCACGCATGGAGCCAGAAAAGGACTTGCCGATACAGCTCTCAGAACTGCTGACTCAGGCTATCTTACAAGGCGTCTTGTCGACGTAAGTCAGGATGTAATAGTAAGGGAAGTTGACTGCGGGACAAAGAAGGGTATAGAAGTATTCGATGTCAAGGACGGCAGTGAAGTAATTGAGGGCCTGGCAGAAAGACTGGTTGGCAGATATACCGTAGAACCTATCGTTCATCCGGTAACGGGAGAAGTACTTGTAGCCGGTGATAAGAGAATTACGGATGCAGAAGCCGACAGAGTCGGGAAATCAGGAATGAAGAAGGCAAAGATCAGATCGATGCTGACCTGCCATTCTGAATATGGCGTATGTGCCAAGTGCTATGGTGCAAACCTGGCAACCAATGAGGACGTAAATGTAGGAGAAGCAGTTGGAATCATTGCTGCACAGTCCATCGGCGAACCTGGTACCCAGTTGACGATGAGAACCTTCCATACCGGCGGTGTTGCCGGTGATGACATCACACAGGGCCTTCCGCGTGTTGAGGAACTTTTCGAGGCAAGAAAACCGAAAGGTCTTGCGGTCATTTCGGAAATTCCTGGTAACATTCAGATCAACGAGACAAAAAAGAAGAGGGAAGTTGTTGTAACCACAGAGGATGGAGATGCAAGAACATATCTCATACCCTATGGTTCGAGGATAAAAGTTTCCGATGGTGATGTGGTTGAAGCTGGTGACGAAATTACAGAAGGTTCAGTCAACCCACATGACATATTGAAGATAAAAGGCCTTAAGGGCGTGCAGTCCTACCTGCTGCAGGAAGTTCAAAGGGTTTACAGATTACAGGGCGTTGATATCAATGACAAGCACATAGAAGTTATCATCAGACAGATGCTCAGGAAAGTCAAGATCGATGATGCAGGTGATACCAATATGCTGCCGGGCGGATTGGTTGACATGTTTGATTATGAAGAGGAGAATGCAAGAGTAATCGCTGAAGGCCTGAGACCTGCAGACGGCAAAAGAACACTGCTTGGTATCACCAAGGCTTCACTTGCAACGGAGTCATTCCTCTCTGCGGCATCTTTCCAGGAAACCACAAGGGTACTGACCGAAGCGGCTATCAAAGGTAAAGTCGATCCTTTGGTCGGCTTGAAGGAAAATGTCATCATAGGCAAACTGATACCCGCCGGTACAGGTATGAGCAGATATAAGGATATTAATATAAGCACTGTGGTAGAATAGCATCAAAATTAACAGGTGGGATTGTCAAAATCCCACCTGCTAAAATAGTTTTTCCCGACACACACGGATACGTTTATCTTGACAAACAAATCATTGCGGTGATAAAATATTTCAGTGCGAATTCAAGGGGCTTTCAAGGAAAGGGGACACACCTTCAAATACCATTACAAGGAATGTCCCCGATGCTCATTTGAGTTCGGCTCCTTCGGCGGTTTTTAAGTATAATAGCTTCCGATAGAGGGAAAGGTGCGAATCAGTGCTCGAGATGTTGAAAAGCGGCAATAAGGCTATAGGGATTAAACAAACCCTGAAAGCAGTAGAAAGTGATACTGCAAAAATTGTTTTTATTGCAAGAGATGCTGATGAAAAGATTGTTGCAGCTCTAAAGGAGCTTTGCCTCTCCAAATCGGTAGAAATTGAATATGTCGAAGCCATGAAACTACTCGGAAAGGCATGCGGTATAGAAGTCGGCGCATCGACGGTTTGCCTGTTGAAATAAAAGTACAAAATATTTTTGCAACAGGCACTGAAGGTAATACAAGTGAAAAACTGAGGATCCAGGTCGCATGGGCGAGCAGTTGACGCAGTCAACGACCAGCCCTGACTTTTTTTCATTGTATATAGGTAACAACGAAATTCAAATATTATTTCATGCGAAAGGAGGTGTATTGATGCCAACATTTAATCAGATGGTCAGAAAGGGAAGAGAGTCCGTACCGTACAAGTCAACAGCTCCAGCTCTTCAAAAGGGCATGAACTCTTTAAAAAAGAGGTCAGTTGATATTAGCTCTCCTCAGAAAAGAGGCGTGTGTACCGTTGTTAAGACCGTAACCCCGAAGAAACCGAACTCAGCTTTGAGAAAGGTTGCAAGGGTACGTTTGACAAACGGAATTGAAGTAACTGCTTATATTCCCGGTATAGGCCACAATCTCCAGGAACACAGCGTTGTTCTCATCAGAGGCGGCAGGGTAAAGGATCTCCCTGGCGTAAGGTACCACATAATCAGGGGTACTCTTGATACAGCAGGTGTTGCGAAGAGAATGCAGAGCCGTTCCAAATATGGAGCAAAGAGGCCGAAAGCTGGCGCAGTCAAAGCAACCGGCAAGAAGTAAGAGCGCTTGCAAAGCCAGAAGTAAGGTGCTAAGTATGGTGTAAACAATAAAATTGAGTGACTACAGCGTAGTTGCTGTTGATTTATAAATTACATGTACGGACGCACTGACGAGGACCATCAGGTCCCGAGTACCTCAATGGGGAAAATGTGCCCCAAAAAATATGCAGACAAGGAGGGAAGTAAAGTGCCAAGAAAAGGACATACCCCAAAAAGAGATGTTCTGCCGGATCCGATATATAATGATAAAGTCGTTACAAAGCTGATCAATAATATCATGCTTGATGGCAAGAGGGGAGTAGCTCAGAAAATTTGCTACGAAGCTTTTGATATCATAAAGGAAAAAACCGGTAAGGAACCTATCGAAGTATTTGAACAGGCGTTGAACAATATCATGCCTGTATTGGAAGTAAAGGCCAGGAGGGTCGGCGGTGCAACTTATCAGGTGCCAATGGAAGTCAGACCCGAAAGAAGGCAGGCTCTTGGACTGAGATGGTTGACCGACTATTCTCGTAAAAGAGGCGAAAAGACAATGAAAGAAAGACTTGCAGGAGAGCTCATGGATGCTGTCAACGGACAGGGCAGTGCCTTCAAAAAGAAGGAAGACACCCACAAGATGGCAGAAGCCAACAAGGCTTTCGCGCATTATCGCTGGTAAACTTACAGCTGCAAAACTATTGTCGGAGTTTGAATAATAGTTTTGCAGCAGGACGCAATATAACATGATGTAAAAAAGCATCAAATAGGATTGAACTTATCGAGGAAGAAAGGAGGCAATTATGCCCAGGCAATTTAGTTTGGAAAATACGAGGAATATCGGTATCATGGCTCACATAGATGCCGGTAAGACTACGACCACGGAACGCATCCTGTATTATACCGGAAAACTGCATAAAATGGGAGAGGTTCATGAGGGTGCCGCTACAATGGACTGGATGGAGCAGGAACAGGAAAGAGGTATTACAATTACCTCAGCTGCTACTACAGCTCAGTGGAAGGGGAACAGAATCAATATCATAGACACGCCGGGGCACGTTGACTTTACGGTCGAGGTTGAAAGATCTCTACGAGTTCTCGATGGTTCAGTAACACTTTTCTGTGCCAAGGGAGGCGTTGAACCTCAGTCTGAAACCGTTTGGAGACAGGCTGACAAATATAACGTACCGCGCCTTGCATATGTTAATAAAATGGATATTATGGGTGCAGATTTTTATAACTGCATCGATATGATGAAGGACAGACTGAAAGCCAATGCTGTTCCGATTCAGCTACCTATCGGCAAGGAAGAAAATTTCCAGGGGATAGTCGACCTTGTTACCTTAAAGGCTTCCTTCTACAGGGATGAAATGGGAAAAGTTGTAGAGGAAGGTCCAATACCGGAAGACATGGCCGATGTTGTTGATAAATATCGTAACATTTTAATTGAAGCTGTTGCTGAACAAGACGAGAACTTGATGGGTAAATACCTTGAAGGTGAAGAACTGACCGAAGAGGAATTACGTGCAGGAATAAGATCGGCTACGATATCTGTAAGCATGATACCCGTTACCTGTGGATCATCATATAAGAACAAAGGTGTACAGCAGTTAATGGATTGTGTAGTGGATTACATGCCGTCACCACTGGACGTGCCAGCTATCAGGGGAGTTTCTCCGGATGACGAAGAAATAGAACTTGAAAGACCTCCAGTTGATGATGGACCGTTTGCTGCTTTGGCATTCAAGATCATGGCTGATCCCTTTGTTGGAAAACTCTGCTTTTTTAGAGTTTATTCAGGAAAATTGAGTTCAGGGTCATATGTAATGAATTCTTCTAAAAACAAGAGGGAACGTATCGGAAGAATTCTTCTGATGCATGCGAATCACAGGGAAGATACAGACGTAGTTTACTCGGGTGACATTGCAGCGGCGGTGGGTCTTAAGGATACTACCACAGGAGATACTCTCTGCAGTGATGATGCTCCGATCATACTGGAGTCCATGGATTTTCCGGAACCTGTTATTCATGTCGCAGTTGAGCCCAAGACCAAAGCGGGACAGGACAAGATGACAATGGCTCTGATGAAACTTGCTGAAGAAGATCCGACTTTTAAAGCGCATACCGATCCGGAAACAGGACAAACCATTATTTCCGGTATGGGTGAGCTGCATCTCGAAATTATTGTAGATAGAATGATGAGAGAATTCAAGGTAGAAGCGAATGTAGGACAGCCTCAGGTTGCTTACAAGGAAACCATACGCAAGGCAGTCAGGTCAGAAGGTAAATTCATCAGGCAGTCAGGTGGTAAAGGACAATATGGTCATTGCGTATTGGAAATCGAGCCGCAGGAACCTGGAACGGGATATACGTTTGTCAACAAGGTTGTCGGAGGCTCTATTCCGAAGGAATATATTTCACCCATAGACGACGGTATTCAGGAAGCCATGAAAAATGGTATTTTGGGCGGTTACCAGATGCTTGACATTAAAGTAACTGTGGTTGATGGTTCATACCATGAAGTCGACTCCTCTGAAATGGCCTTCAAAATCGCAGGCTCCATGGGCTTCAAGGATGGCTGCCGCAAGGCGGATCCTGTACTGCTCGAGCCTGTTATGAAAGTGGACGTTGTCGTACCTGAAATGTACATGGGTGATGTCATGGGCGATCTGAATTCCCGCAGAGGCAGGATAGACGGCATGGAAAGCAGGTCTGGCGCACAGGTTATTACATCTCATGTGCCGCTTGCAAACATGTTCGGATATGCTACCGAGCTTCGTTCAAGAACTCAGGGCAGAGGCGTATTCACAATGCAATTCAGTCATTACGAAGAGGTTCCAAGAAGTATTCAGGAATCTGTTTTAAAATAGGCTGAAGATCATGCAAAAGATTTGATGTAAATAAACAAATTATAATAATTTTATTCAGTATTTACTGAAACAAAGGGAGGAGATTTAACAATGGGTAAGGCAAAATTTGAAAGAACAAAGCCCCACGTTAACATTGGAACGATAGGTCACGTTGACCACGGTAAGACTTCTTTGACAGCTGCTATTACAAAGGTATTGGGTTTCTCCGGTAAAGCGAACTACACCGCTTATGACCAGATTGATAAGGCTCCGGAAGAAAAAGCAAGAGGAATCACGATATCAACGGCACACGTTGAATATGAAACAGACAACAGGCATTATGCACATGTTGACTGCCCCGGCCACGCCGACTATGTCAAGAACATGATCACCGGTGCTGCCCAGATGGACGGCGCTATCCTCGTTGTTTCCGCAGCTGATGGCCCAATGCCTCAGACAAGGGAGCACATACTCCTTGCAGGTCAGGTTGGCGTTCCATATATCGTTGTATTCCTGAACAAATGCGACATGGTTGATGATGAAGAATTGATCGAACTTGTTGAAATGGAACTCAGAGAATTGCTCACAACATATGATTTCGACGGTGACAATATTCCAATCATCAGAGGGTCTGCTCTGGTTGCTCTCGAAAGCACATCCACAGATCCAAATGCTCCTGAGTATAAAGGCATTCTTGAACTCATGGATGCAGTTGACACCTATATCCCTACACCTCAAAGAGCAACTGACAAGCCGTTCATCATGCCTGTTGAGGATGTTTTCTCCATCACTGGCCGTGGTACTGTTGCAACTGGCAGGGTTGAAAGAGGGACGGTCAAGGTTGGCGAAGAAGTTGAAATCGTTGGCTTGATGGAAGCGCCAAGAAAATCTGTTGTAACTGGTGTTGAAATGTTCAGAAAACTCCTTGATCAGGCTGTTGCCGGTGACAATATCGGTTGCCTGCTCAGAGGCGTTCAGAGAAATGAAGTTGAGAGGGGCCAGGTTATTGCAAAGCCCGGATCAATCAAACCTCATACACATTACAAATCACAGGTTTACGTTCTGACCAAGGAAGAAGGCGGCAGACATACTCCGTTCTTCAATGGCTACAGACCGCAGTTCTACTTCAGAACTACAGACGTTACCGGTGTAGCTGAGCTTCCTGCCGGCATTGAAATGTGCATGCCTGGCGACCACATCGAAATGACGATCAAGCTCATCACTCCGATCGCCATGGAAGAGGGCCTGAAGTTCGCTATCCGTGAAGGCGGCAGAACTGTTGGTTCCGGATCTGTTACAAGCATCATAGAATAATAGCACTGTAATTATAAAAGGAGCCGCTTGAAATATTAGCGGTTCTTTTTGTTTTTGGCGGTAAACTTCTAATACAGGAAGGATTTTTGAATTATGACGATATATAGCTTTGTTGCGAGGCATTAATGTAGGAGGAAAGAATATCATCAGAATGGCCGACTTAAAACGTATGTTTGAAACAATTGGACTATATGAGGTGCAAATAGGTGAGTTGAGGAAAGGACATTCCCCCTGAGGTTTTTTCCAAAAGCAATAAAACCTATGAAGAAGTGTTGGAATTTTTAAAGCAGTAATTAATAAAGGGCAAGTCAAAAATCGATCTATATGGGTGCCTTTTCATGTTCGAGTGGGAAAATATTGAGAAGTTCACAGTTAACGTCAACAACTCAATATTCCAATTACTTACAAAAAATAGGAATTCTAATATTTTTATTTTTCTAATTATAGTATCTCGTAAACATCTTTTTGCCGAAAGTCAGTTTTTTCTATTTTTTTTCTTAATATCAGTTCCCTGATCCAAAATATCCATACAGAATCTTTTTCATCATTCGCTTTTTTTAATCCATTTTCAATATAAGGTATAAGAACACCGCTTTCTATATTTTCAAGTACTTCCATAATAATTGATGCGCCAGGCCAGTTTAAGTCTTTAATCCATTCTAATAGGCCTGGGATAGCTATACTTATACGTGGGTATCCAATTTCTTTGATTATTTTTGCTGAGTTTTCCCAACAAGATTTATCTCCTGGCTGTAGCAATCTCAATACATCAATATTATCTAAAGATATAAGCTTGTTTATGGCTTCTTGCTGAATTTTTTGGGGATTGGTCCAACTTAGATTATCTAGTAATTCATTAATTTTGCACATCTATGTCGCTCCTTTTCTTCTATTTCACAATAGACTTAAGCAGTACTGTAAATGGATGTGGGTTACTTTCCGCAGTGGCTCTGGAAGCAATCCAACTCTGCATAAATGCAATATTAACAGGTCTCACTGATACATGTGTAGGTCCATCTGGAATAGCTAATAAAACTTTTGTCGCATTAACTAAATTGATTGTAGTCATACAAAAAGATCCACCACTAGGAGGTATTGTTGAGAATGATAAGCCGTTTGTATCTTTCGGTCTAGGAGTTAAATTTGTATATGTTGAACTACCAGACCTATAAATTGGCACATCTTTTTTCTGCTTTTTTCTGCTGTTGCTGTAAAAATAGTCGCTCTTACTCTGGGTGCAGTTTGAGCGAAAAGCATAATTGCAATACCTGCTAATAATCCTAATCCAAGGCCAATAGCAATACCCCATGGTCCCAAAGCCGCACCTGCTTGCTCACCTTGTCTCATATATTCTGCAATACTTTGAAATCCATTTGGATCAATATTAATTATAGGATTATTTTTACCAAGAACCTTCCCAGGAACGGCGTATAATACCTGCTCTTGAGGTAGTAAAAGCTGGTCTCCGGGTCATACTGATAGCTGGAATACCTGAATGGGTTGGCGTCGCTGAGCCATAGACCATCTCCTGTCTTCACGCTGCCGGATGACTGGGTGATGTTTCCCCAAGCATCGTATTTGTAGTTTGCTACGCGTGCTGTGTTTTTATCCGCCAGAGCTATGACATTTCCGTGTGCATCGAACAAATACCAGTAGGTGCTGGGGGTTGCGCCGGTGTAATCGGTCATGTTGAGGAGGTTGCCGTCGGTGTCCCGGGTAAAGGAATATTTCACTGCATTGCTCGCGTTGGTGATGAAGGCGAGTTGATCTCCATTGTAGTAATAATATTCCGTCACTCCGCCCGCAACCTTTTTTGTCCTGAGCCCTTCATAATTGTATTCATAGGTTGCGATGACAGTTGACCCCTGTGAGACCTGTATCAGCTCATTCCGAGCGTTATATGCATATGTATTTGTACCGTCATAGGTGAGGTTGCCGTTACTGTCATGCGTATAGGAGCTGTTGCTGTTGAGCCAGGTGATTTCATTGGCGGCATTGTAGCCGTAATAGGTCGTGACCCCACTGGTGATTTTCTTTGTTCTGTTCCCAAGCAGGTCATACCTGTATGAAATCTGACCGGCTGGGTTCCCGGAGGCGTCGTAATATTTTTCCTCAAGCAGCTGGTTGATACCGTCGTAATCATAGGATTTGGATGTTTTGTCCAGATCATTTATTTCAGTCCTGCGATTGCCATTCATGTCATAGGTGTAAGTGAAGCTCGATATCGTATTGCCGGTGGTATCCTCCGTCCACATTTTCAGGATGTTTCCTTCCGTATCATAGGTCTGATAGGAAAGGAGGTACTTGATGGAACTGCTTTCGCGCTTGTAGGACTTCCTGATTCTGCCTTCCTCGTCGTGCATGAAGTCAATTCTGCAGTTGTTTGGGGCATTGATGGCAGAGTTGATCCCTCTCATATCGTAGAGATATTCCAAAGGTTGTGGAGATAAGATGGAAGGTGAGTTTGTGACTCTGATAATCTGCCCGTCAGGGTTGTAGTCATAGGTTACGGCATTTTTTATGCCGTTTACAGGTGGAAATGCGGCAGAAATATTACGGTTTAGACTGTCATATTCATATGTAGTGTTGGCTGTACCGTTTTTGGTTACTGTATGGAGATTGTTGTTCGCATCGTATTGCATTGCCCAGGTTGTACTGTCGTTTGTATAACTGATCCCGGCGAGGCGGTTGAGAGCATCATAGACATTGTTTACGGTTTTTTCGTTAGGAGGCGTTATTTTTGACAAATTGCCATTCTTATCATATCCGAAGCTTGTTGTTCTGTTCATGGGGTCGGTTGAAGTTTTTACAAGTCCAAGCTCGTTATATGCGGCGTAGCTTGTATTCAAAACAGCCATGGTAGCTTTGTCCTTATTGGTCATCTGCTTCACATTGCCATTTTTATCGTAAAGATATTCGGTTCTCAACCCGGCTGCATTTTCTGCGGACTTTGTCCGGTCGAGCAGATCATAGGTAAAGGTGGCGGTATTATTGTATGGATCGGTCGCGGAAAGGACATTCCCCCTGCTGTCCGGAACCATGGTGACGGTATTCCAGAGTGTATTGGTGATGGAGGTGGTGTAGTTTCCGTCGGAGGTATAGGAGTATATGGTCCGGATGCTTTTTTCCTGCAGCCTGACCGTGTCAAAGTACATTGTCCCGCCGGTTGCGCCTATTGTTCCCACGGTTGCTTTTATTGCGGCAGCATTTGAATTCAGCGATCGGGCTTCCGAATCGGTCAGCGAGACGGTTACCCATGTCCAGTCGTTTGTCCCGGTCAATACTCTGCTTAATTTTTGAGTCAGATAATTTCCTGATGCGTCAAGGATATCATATTTGAGTACGGCTCCACTTCCGGTAACATTGTCTGTTTTGATCACAGCACTTGCGGAGTAGGTGGTTACTGCCTTCAACGGTTCAATTACCTGACTGGCTACCGTTGCCCAATCGGGTACATTGGATATCCGGAGCATTTTCTGTTGGACATATGCATCGAAATCATTTGTGGAATTGATCCAGCTGATATCATATGTCCCGGGTGTGCCGCTATTGTATGCGCGCCATTTGTCGGCGAAGGCGCCTTGAGAATCCGGGTATTCAAAGCCTCCGTTTTCTGCAATATTGTAGCTGCTGATCAATGCATCAGGAGCTCCCTCAAGCCGGACGTTGAAATCGTCGAACCAGGCTTGGCCTGTCGTCCGGTTTTCCAGTTTCCCGTAAATCTCAATTCGTATGAAATCATTCTGTGCGGCTTGAGCTGATTCTATATAGGTCCAGCTGTCCGATACGGGAAAATTGACGGCATACCTCTCATATTTTTCTGCATTGTTTTCCATATAAATGACATGGATAATCAGGGAATAATCTCCGCCGTCAACTGGTAAACTGGCACTTTTGGTCCATCCTGAGAAACGAATCATTGAGCTTGCTGCTCCTTTGATTTTTACAGGGTAATAGAAATATTTGTTTGTATTTTCAGCACCATTAATTAGAACAGACCTTTTACCGGTATGCGCAGAGGTTGTTGTTACCCCATCATTGGTGCTGAAACCGTATGAAGTCCAATTATCCGGCGCCGTGTTACCGTCCGTCCCG
>WSSedL1CaDRAFT_10001894_pt1 | contig 11406 bp, 6 predicted proteins | sample WetSurSL1Cattail_FD_9464 | JGI IMG/M metagenome (IMG submission 9464)
CNCTTCATCTACACCTGGTTGGGTTTACATGTCCGATCATTAGACTTTCAAAGGGTGAAAGAAGTGGAAGACCTCGCGTTGATTATCTTATTTGCTTTGCCCGTCTGGGAACTCGGTCCTCAATGGTTCGTAGGGCAGTAAGAGAGGAGGTAATGGCGGAACAGAAGCTGGCATCGGATGGAGCGGATTAACCTAAACCGGAATGTAACTAAACAGCAATTGAAAGAGGTAGAGCAACTGGAAAAACTAGCCCAACTCGATCAGTAGGATAATCATCCCTACCCTCTAATTATCACTCTCTTTTGTCCATACCTTGTGATTGCTCTGCGTATTTCTTTACCCGAACAACTCTTTCTCTATTTAAAGAAAAGGCAAGAAGCTCAACTTTCTCTATTGGTAACTTCCAAGCAATCCAGAGAAAGATTCAAAGGGGAGCAGAGCAGAGAGCTGGCAGGGATGAAAGACCAATTCTGACTGTTACTATCTATTAGCTTTTTTTATTCATATAAAGTGAAAAAAAAATCAATGCCTTAATGGGCCCAGACAGGCATGAAAAAAGATGATACACAATGATGCGCTTCTTCAAGAGCTAAAGGAGCTCGACGGATGGGACAACTGTCTTGACACGTGCCGGCTTCTTCTTATTCGTACTCTTCTTTCCCCAAGACTATCGAAGAAGGGGGCCCGTACCATTAAGGTAAGCCCGGAAGCAAGGAGGAGAGTGAGAGTCCAATCCTTCGTTTCACACCGGTGCTTGTAAGTTCCTTAAGGTACTACTTTCATTCAAGGGGCTGCTTAGTCTTTATTCTTCCGAGCCGATATAGCTTAGCTAGTCCCGCATGCATTATCAGTAGACAAAACAAGGGGCATTTCAATCGGTCAAGCAAGTCTGTCCTTGTGGACTCCTACCTACGGCCCTCTGTACCCTTCAAACTAAAAAAAGAAGGAAATGCCCTTTTTAAGACAGACCATGTGTTGAAAAAGGGGAAAGGCCTATGTGTTATACCCAAAACTACCTTATTACAGGAAAAAAAAACCTCATGACGGAAAATGGAAGGAGGAAGGCGGGACCAAGCCCATCAACAGATGCATGAACGGATCGGTCTGCCATCCAGCCAGCCAGCCCTTATCTGTGAAAGAAGGAGAAGGCGAGCCAGAGCCAGGAAGAAGGAAGGCGGCTGATGACAATCTACCATATGCGACTAATCCCGTCACGTCAACATGAACCGACCTTTCGTATGAATAAAGGGAAGAGAGACGACGACGCGTCACTTCTCTCTACTCCCCAAATCTCTCTAAGAAAGCAGCAAGCCGAGTTGCTAAAGCCAAGAGGGAAAGTACTCCAACCGAAGGAGAAGGGATGCACCTATAACTAACTGGCCTTCTAAATAATGCCAACCATACCTCGCTAACCTCCGCCGATACCGATACCGCAACTCCGTTCGGGCTTCAGCTAAAGGAAAGACCCTCGCTGCCCAATAAACCGTCATTTGCTGCTCAAGACATCGGCCAATGTGTGGCTCCACCATCTGTCATTTAATGCTGGTAGGGCAGGGAAGGACATACTGACCGACCTACCGGGAGAAAAGGCTTTCTACGTCTGCTGCTTCAATAGCTGGCGGGTAATAAGAAGAAAGTTCATCATCAACCACTCATTTGGAAATGGAATGCTTCTTTCTCCATGCCATCACTGGTGGGTGGTGCTGGCGAAACTCCAACGACTGCTTTTGCTACTGGTGCGGAGGTATATTCGTCTGTGTTTGTGAGTCACCTCGTCTCGATCAGTCTATTCCCTGGTCATTTTGTAGGCACACAGATGAGGTATCCATATAGGGAGGGATCGCCCATACATAGTGCGAATGCCCATTGGCAATGCCGCAAGAGTTCAGGGACGGCCGTAGCGTCATTTCCATTGCGGATCTTACATGTTCCCACGAACAATAAAGAAGAAAAGGCTATTCCTTAGACACAGAGGTGGGATTAACGCGGAATGCGGAACTCCAACAACATAGACCAGATGGAATATAGAAAATAGGTTGAAGAGCCTGATCCTGGAGCTGAGCAAGCATGGGCGCGATCCACATCGAGTGGAACTACTATTACTATATCTGTGGAAGGAAGGTTGAACCTTCACCGAATCATAGTTAGGTGGCACCCATTCCGCAGTGGGCGGACGTCACACTGCTGCTTCAATAGCTGGCGGGTAATAAGAAGAAAGTTCATCATCAACCACTCATTTGGAAGCCGCTCATGCAACAACGTTTAAGTCAATCCTTCCGCCCTTATTATTTAGTATAGTTGTAGGAGGAAATGCGCCTTGAACACATTACGTATACTAGCTGAGCTTCGTCCCTAATCGTGACTAGTTGTTATTCGTTTCGATCAATTGTCCCCCCAGCCGGCAATGCCTCAGCTTCTAAAAATATAGGAAGTAAGTTCTCTTAAAAAAAAAACTCATCATTATTCAAAGATAAACGCGCTACTAATAAGGGAAGCTACTTTTCTTCTAAGAAAGGAAGAAAGAAGAAAACAAAAGAAAGAGATCTTCAGTGGGTCCCGCGGGTAGTTTGTCTTGTTTCAGTCCGTACAAGAAGAGACTTTAAGGGTTGCCCAAGAAGGGACGGGCCTATCTATTGGTGGTACTAGTGGAGCGGGAGGGGCTGGATCTCGGTCCCGGAAGCATACGTCACTCATCAGATGAAAGAAGGTAATTCCCAAGACATTCATCGGGCGGCACTGATAAAGCAAGAAAGAAAGCCGGTTGTAGATGGCGTACCCGCAGATGCAGATATAAATCGAGTCCCATTTCAAGTTTCCGTTGGAGAAAGAAATAGTCCAGACCCTTTTCCAGTTCCCACGATTGTCAGAAATAGGGGTGCTGATGGGGACGTCCATCAAAGGGTCGAGAGATCACAAGCCGACCAGCCATGAATAGAAAGAGAGTTGATAGCTATTCGAGCATTCCAGTGAAGCAATCCATTAGATACGAAGGAAAGTTCGCGGTTCAAGATATTTCTGATGCAAAGAAGATGACGGGACTGAACCGGGGTTAGTTGTTCTCTCCGTGACATTATACTACTTTGTAGGAGTTACATTTCATAGTGGAAATAGACAATGGGTATATCATCTAAACTGGAATCCAGTAGTAGCTTAGGCTAGTCGACAAGGGTTAAGTAGCCGACGGGAGTAATAATATGATACCAAAATAGGCATAGTAGTTGCCTTTTTTCAAAAGGTTGATGGATAACCAGCTTGAATAAGGCAAAAAGGCAGGTCCGTAGGAGGATTGAAAGAAAGATTGATTGGGCTGGGAAGCAGAAAGAAGGAGAGAGCGGTCCGTGTTAGCTCGTGCTAAGCTTACGGGAGACCTACAGTTTTTTTTTGTAAACCGGGAATTCGCTATGCGTCCCGGACAATAGTTCATCAGGGGTCTCGACTGTCGCCAGCACGCTTCAGGCTTTGCTTTCATCAGGGAGGCTACCCTCAAGTCATTCTTCGCACTAGTCCCTCGAAGGCAAGCATAACTGCTGCCGTGCCCACCTGACGCACAAATGCCAAAACCGAATCTCGTCTTGATCCTCTGATCCAAGGTAGCACCGCACTCAAGTACTTTGACATATCTTTGTCTGAACCTCGAGTGGGAGTCGCTCCACCTACTTGAAGCGAACACAAGCGATCATCCTTCATCGAAACATTTTGGAACGTGCTTCTGCACAAGACATGGCAGTCCTGCCACGACTGCATGGCCCCACTTCTACTCGTGGTACCACCTCCGCGCATGTCCAAGCTCAAAATGCACCCTCTAAGCAATCGAGCACCAAAGCGCCGATCTTCCTCAAAAGTCCGACACGCCGCATCCTCCATGGCCAACTCGTCAGTCTGACACTGACGGAGCAAATATCTTTCATCATGCCATTTTACGAGTCTCCCACACTCAGGCACACCTCTGATTGATCGATCATCGCTCTGATACCACATAGTCTCAGAGGAAAGCGGTCCATTATCTCAGCTCTGAGACTATGGCAGATTTTTCCGAACAAACAAGCCTACGAAGGGGTAGATCCGAGAACGAGAAAGCCTGGTTCATTACCCATACCTAGAGTCATGGTGGACATGCAACTCCTTATCAATGAAAGATTGATCAATCAATGAAGGGGGACGGGGTTTACACTCTTCCCGATCAGAGAGGTGACCCCACTCTGCTTTTGGTAGGGTGCTCACAAAAGGATACCAAGATGCATGCGAGGATCCACTCCCTTTTTCGGTTAGGAGAGAAGAAGAAAGACGATGAAAATAGTCTGAGACCGTGACCTCGTCTCTCAGTCAATCCAGTACGAACTCACTCCCAGGATTTATGGTCTTTCCGTCCCTGTCACTCGAAAGAATGATTTAGTGAATGCCAAACCCACCTTTGGATGGAGGTTTGGTTGAGCCTCAGGTAGACGTCTGCCGATTAAGGATGGGTACATTGTCGCATTCAATTGGGCTTTGACCGATAACTAGATCATTTCGATCATGAAAAGCGAGATTCACCAATTAGAACCTCTGCTCATGAGGAGTGAATAGTTTCTGGTTAGAGGATTAAGCAACCGTCATAAGAAGACCCAGGAACCGGAAGGCAGTACTTCAGATATAATAAGAAAAAGTACCTGACTCGAGCACTGACTGACCGGAGGGAAGAGTCAAAAGGATATATAGTCTTTTTTGAAAAACCGGACTTCACGCCTTTTCCTCAAAGCGAAAGAATCCATCCTCCCTTGCGAGAGCTGTCAAAAAAAGGCAGATCCTGGGTCTGACTGACGGAAGGAGGAAGTAAAGTCGGACGGAAAAGATGGGTTTGACCAATCATTGGTGGAAAAACCGTCTGTTGCATTAGAGAAAGGATGGATCGCCTGAGACAAGATCTTCGCCCAGCATCAGTCTCATCCTCCTAGGCCTCAAAGGCATCGCTCAAGAAAACAAGATAAGATGGATATCCTGTTGGATTGTGAGCTGAAGGCAGACAATCCCGGGTCTTTTATTTTTGCATTTTCCGAGTGCCTGAAGGATCTCCCAAGGGAAGCACAAGTTGAAGCAGCTGCTGCAAGCACAGGTAGCGGATGAGTCCATCAGTTCCATCCTTCTTCTCGTCAAGGTGCTGAGCTTATTGTGTCAAACCATCATCTAACCCTAGTCGTCGAAAGCGAGAGTCATCAGTTCTCAAGTGGCCTTGCCTCTCCTCAATGAAAGTGAGCAGCGGTTCCTATGGTCAGGTCGGGTAAAGCAAGTCAGGGCCAGCCCAAAAAGCATGTCGAAAATAGGGGTTGTTGTTCATGAATGAGTTGTCATGCAGCCCAAACCATTCATAGTGCAAGACTGGGATCATGATTTTCCATCTCAAAACGAAAGGGTGCCCGCGTCAAACAAAGGCCCCGTTTTGCCCTCAGTCAGTGGTCAATTGCCGAATCCGCTTGCCTTCATCAGCACAAAGAAAAAGAAGGAGATGCTGTTCTCCTGACAACAGTGGAATCGTGTGGCCTAGTTCCGAAAGAAGATGGCATCTCAGCCGCGCGGAAGGTCTGTCACCGATTTGTCATGTGAGTTTGTGACGATCTCTCCCTTTCCCTAAAGGGGCTTCCCCGTCAAGTCAAAAAAGAAGTTCTTCTCCACCCAATGCTTCCTCCCCAGACAACGATGATCCACTAGCATTTGAAGAGGCAGTCAAACGCTCCCCCGAATGGAGTACCCAGAATGGAGACGGGTCTCATTCGACTTTGAACTGCTGGTCCTCTTTCAGCGGCAGAGCGTCAAGATCAAGCCAATCTGTCTCCTACACCTCAAAGAAAGAAGCAGTCAATCACGGGTGAAAGCAGCAAGGCCACGATGAAAGGGCACTGATGTCCAAGAGAGTCTTTGTCCTCTCCTATGGAAAACGTGACTAGTCATTCGGAAAAGAAGAGCTCTGTTGGCTCATCTGGTCTTTGAGAGACTCTCATCATCACTTGAGCATGCCATCAAGACAGAGGAGGACGAAAAGAAGAGGGGGCAAAGTCGACCAGCAAGGAACGAGCCGTCAAGACATAGGGCTGAGCTCAAGCTCCCAAGGAAAAGCACTGGATCAAGAAAGACGGGACTTGGTTGGAAAGTCGGAGTTCCATCCTATTGATCCACTTTCGCACTTCCAGGAATCTCTCTATCCCCAGCGAAAAAGGACGCCATTTGAAAGTCTTGGGGTTGACGAGGGTCAGGATCAAAGGCTGTCAAAAGATTCTGCTTACACCTAAAAAAAGAAGAAAAGGAGGACGTTGAGTCGATTAATCTTGTCGTGACTGACTGATCAACAAGCCGTTCACTTCTTCCTGCATTTGCTAAAAGACTGCGTCCACGCGAGAGCATCCCTCCCCCTTTCTTGCCTACGAGCTAGTTTCCAGCTCCAACTTGTTTGCTCCACCTACACAGCCGCTCACACACACTTCGTTCGGAATCTCATCGCTGTCCTGATGGGCTATTCTCACTGACCCAAGCGAGACGAGTTCCACTCTCATCTCACGCTGCTGCTTGACTCTCCCGTTCCATTGATCTAGTTCTCTCGTTCTCTTGACCTGGAACCGTGATCCCAGTTTTGAGTGATCCTCATGGGGAATGGAATCAAAAGACATAAAGAGACTTTGGTTTGCCAAAGTAAAAAAATTCTTTGATGAGTGAAGGAGCCTGAGAGAGCGTCCTTTCGGCTATGTGGATGAGCAGCAATAGCAATGGGTACTCTTTCTTTCTCCTTGGAAGGGGAGCACTTTGCTGTCTTTCCTCCCAGAAGGTGGCTTTCATATGGGACCCATCTTCAAGCCCTATTTGAAGGGCAAAGGACCTCTTTCTTTCCTTTTTGACTAGCCCTGGAGCTTGCCCTTTTTTTTTTCTTTTCAGCCTATGCTTACACCTTCCCGCTTATGCTTCATCAATTGAGACTACTGCTCCATCTTTTCATTCATTGCTTGCCAGTTGCTGACGAGGGTTGGGCAGAGCGAGGTAGGATCACAAGAACTGTTCGAGCTTAGCTTTCGTTCGACTCCTGCTTGCTAAAAGGTTTATACTTTACAATACAATCTTCCGGAAAGTGTTCACTCTCTATACCTACCACACCTTGTTCTGGGAACTAAGCACATATCCCGGTGTGGAGACTGAAAATACTACCCTCGGGTTTTCGCATCGCTTGGTCCCTGTCCCCCTGGTATCCGAAGCAAGCGGCCAAAGATAGATAAGCGAGCATAAGTAAAGAAAAAAGCGTGAGTGAAGCAGAGGCAAGAGCTGTTAGGTAAGTAAGGAGGCCATACGAAAACCAGCGTAACGATACCTCAAAGACGAATCTATGCGAGTTCTTTCTGATTGCCGGACCTGCCTCTCTCCACCCCACCAACGCTGGCCATACAGGCTCGCAGACCGTCGTTGGTTTTTGTGAACTGACCGAACTGCGTAAACAAAAGCGACTCCTGTTGATGGAAGTGCGGCGGATTTTCATCCTATTTGCCTGTGCCAGTTCAAGCCTGGCGAGTCGCTCCTTCGTTCGTGTGGGCAGTCTCTCTCGATCCATTCACTCAGGATTTCTTTATCTCGGTCGATTCGATGCATCTCCGTGCGAATGGAGTCCGCTAACTTTCATTATTGCTTTCTATCTATATTCCCAACTTTCGTTTCGCATCCCGGAACTTCTATCTATCGGCAAAAGAGACTTGATGATGGAGCCTTTGGAATGAGAATAATATCTATCAAAATTTCTTATTCTCATTTTCTTCAGCTTGTTCCTGCTCATTTCTATCAAAAACGAGATGGACTTGACTTACCTAGAGTGAAAATAGCATAATTTGATTGACGTCGGAGAGGGTTAACTAAATGAAAAGATGCGCAGGCGCTTTCACTTCCTTAAGAAGGTCCCTTTAGGAATCTTCGAGTAGGGCGCAGATCGGTCCACTCACAAAAGCCCTGTCCCTAGCTCTATTATCTATCCCCTACCTACAAGTTCACGAGAGTCCAGGCCCTTTCGATCTACGGTTTTTATCCAGTACTCTAGGTCTCAAAAGTGCTTTCGCAGCGGGCTCTTGATCCCCTTTTGCTATGCAATTAGAATCTTATTAGTTATCGCCAGTCTATCTTCATTTTCCTTGCCTTCTCTTGCTAGGTGGAAAGTGAGTGATTTGGATTCTTGATATTTAGTATAGACAATCTTACCCTTCTCTCAAACCATGATTGAATTGAACATAGAGCCCCTAACCTTAGCCATACATAAAGCACCAACAAGATCAGTTAGAAGATATTGCGGTAAAGAGGCCCGCACAGAAGAGGGAGAGGAGAGGCCCTGTTTTTCAGACATCAAGTTTTTGTCCCCTGTCTCGGCTTACAAGCTCCGGATTTCAGTCTGAAGCTATAAGAGCATTAGAAGCTGGACAAGAAGCAGAAGAGGATAGATAAAATCATACGGAAATGATAGTACCCACTACTATCTTGATTGAGTATCCTTCTTATGCATCTGTGGACTCTGTATGTAAGATGTGAGAAATCTATCTCTTAGATATCTTCTCTTTTCACTTACGACAGGTCATAATAGTTTGATTTCTAATATGCTGGCTGATTCTGCTCCTGTATGGGAATGCTAATTTAAAAGAAATAGCCCCTTCTTTAGCTTATTATTTTTTGATAAACGATCATCTTTCTTAATGAGTGATCTGAGCTAAGTAAGATGTATGCAGATGGAAGTGTTTAGCAACAACCTGCGCTTATTCGTTTATCACTCTGTCTCTATCAAATGCAAATGTCATCTATCTATAATGAGAGACTGCGGGGTATACAATTAGATCCTTGCTTGCAGAGATGAGACTGATTCTACTACAGCAGATAACAAAACCTACTTACTTATGGATATGAAGATAGAGCAAGAAGTACACGCAAGTATGGGCTATTATGTATATGTGTGTGTCGATTAAGCCAATGACTATTAATTGTTGATTCCTTATTCATATTTATTACATACCAGGGCTTATGTGTTATGGTACGTACAACTTCATTGGATTGAAGAAAAGATAGAGTCAAAAGCACTAAGTATGACTTGTTCAAGGACATGGATCGGCTTTGTTGGATTCTTAACATATTCAGATACTGAATATTCATAAGCTCCTTATTGCTCGACATCTTTGTTCAGTGCCAAAATTAGTACATGATAGAGCTAGAGCACAAAGGATTGATTCTTCATTAAGAACAGGAAGAATTTTGAGGCTTATAGCAGCACCAGCCAATCAAGAAGTTGGAAGAGGAACTGTTTATGAAAGTTTAAATAAAGCAAAGGCAGTGCAAAGTACCTAGCCTAGTAGACCCTCAGATGATCGTGTAAGGGCAGCACCACCTCTTTATCACTAAATAAAAGAATAAGCATGTGTAGTGCATTGGATTGATGATCTTCTTGTTTACCCGCAATTAGTGGTAGTGGTATAGGGCGGGACTTTCTAGTCTTATCTAGCTTAGTGTAATTTTGATTTTATCATACCTACCCTTAAAAAAGGGGGCTTAATCTCTTTCAACAACAAGGACTTAATCCGCTTTATTTACCTCTATGGATTAAATAAGCCAAGCCTGAAATTGTCTGACTGCTTGTCTTCCATCCAACCAAGTATCTTTCCTTCCTTCTTTATTGCCTTCCAAGACAACAAGAACAAATTCAATCTCTCGATCATGTCTTGCTTTTTTAACCATTCAATTCATATTGAAAATGGTGTAGCGTATCGACAAAGGTATATGATCCGACCCATCGTCGTGGATAAAGAGAGAGCAAAGCTATTGATACAGTCCTATAAGTAGCTTTCCTTCCCGCACTTTTTAAACTCGGATAATGAGTTTTTGCCAAAGTTTTTTGTTGTCACAGAAGGCAAAAAAGACCCTCTTAATAAAGCAGTCTGAGAATACTTCATCCCATTACCGGACCCATACTATGGTTCTGATTCGGGACGAGATCAATCCATGGTTGGGTCGAGGGAATAATTGGATACTGCAACCTAAAATCTTTGGGACCAAAAGCGGTTAGCAGTGACCATCGAATAAGTCTATGAAGCTTGAGTTGGGTTAAAAGCATTTGCACCGTCACCATCTTCGAAGAAAGTCTTTGATACCATGAATAGCGCATAGCGGAGCAGCGCCCAGGAGGCATTTACTCCCTTCATATGAAATTGGTTCAACGTCCTATTTTGAAAGCCGTGGAAGAAGAGGATGAATCGAAATATAGCTGCTATGCCAAAACTGGGTGCAAAGAAGCGAAAGCCCTTCTTTCTTCAAAGTTCCTCCCAGATACATGGCTTAACTTACATACCCGGGCCCGGCTCAACATTCTTTGAAAACAATCGAATGACGGCTTTTCAATGACTTGGCCATTCAATCTTGTGAACTAATCGAGACCGAAATTGGATAAGGAGATACAAACGGAGAGGAATAACCAATCGATGAAAGAACATGAAACCATTCTGTTTCAATAGAGGTACGGGAAACGGTTGGGGGCAATGAAGTAGGTGAAGTGGTTGGATTTTGCGAGCTGTTCCAACCACTGCTGGATGTGATTCCAAGAGCCGAACGAGAATGAATACCACACAGAAGAGTCAAGACCGGGCTCCCTAATAGAATGTTTAACCCATCCATTCCGGATCGATCGAATTGGTACGGAAGTTGTAACATGGGAAAAGCACGGAAAACACGACTTATTTGAATAACCCGGTGACCTACCAATTGTTGAAGTAGGATCTTTGGCAAGCAATAAGCACTTAAATAATACAATTCGAGTGTAGAAGATTCTTTATCATTTCGAGGAAAAGGTTCGGGAGGAAAGGGAAACAACGGAGGGATCCGAATCGAACCTAAATGGGAATGACATGAAAAGTGTTTTTCAAAACCTATCATTAAGGGCGTGACGACGATATACGATAGGAATAAAAAAAAACTCGTGATTGGTGTGGAGGGGAAGATCTGCTTATGAAATAGTTCAAGAAAGAGTCGTCTCATTTCCTTACTTCTTCGTTCTTTCGAATTCATTCACTTCGACGGCTGGTTCTGAACTCCGCGTCACCTACACCTACTTCATCTTCTTCCACCAATCGGCGAGAATGGAGGAAGATTCGGTGAAATAGCGACTCCCTTCCCTACGTAACCGCAGATCTTCGGAGACCAAAAAGAGGGACAGAATGATTATCTGTAATTTGGTTTACTAGTTGCTCCACATTCTGCCCCTCGGTAAAAGGAAGTTTATTTCTTTTTTTTGAGAGGGTTGTTGAGCAATCTCATTTCTCCAGAAGAAAACCTCTCCTTCTGGAGAAATGAGGGCTGCTCGACCAACAGGATCTTGTTCGTGGGATGCCGGATCAGCGGGAACCTGCGCTGGAGGGATTGGAGCGGGATTCGGAT
>WSSedL1CaDRAFT_10001896_pt1 | contig 11402 bp, 4 predicted proteins | sample WetSurSL1Cattail_FD_9464 | JGI IMG/M metagenome (IMG submission 9464)
ACAGCAGGTCTTAATGAAAATCCTACTTATGTTTTTAATGGTTTGATACGAGCTAGTTATGATTTTGATTTCCTTGAAGGATTATCTGTGGATGGTTTTTACTCTAATGATATAAGCCAAAGTCATACTAAGAACTTCAATAAGCCCTATACATTATACTACTACAACAAAACTACTGATACCTATGATGCTACAGTTGCTGGAGGTGGAGCAGATGAACAAGCAACACTTTCTGAAGAGCAGTACAATCAAAATATGAGCGTTTCTAATTTTAAGATTAATTTTAAACGTCAGTTTGGAGATCACAATGTAGATGCTTTTGTAGGTTATGAGCAAAGTGAGAAAAAAACGCATACATTCGGAGCATCCCGTATTCATTTTCCATCAACTGAAACTCCAGAACTTTCTCAAGGAGGAGCAGCAGCTTCTGACCAAAACAACTGGGGAAGCAGCTATAATTTTACTAGACAAAGTTACTTGAGCCGTATTGCTTATAATTTTCAGGAAAAATATCTTTTGGACTTACAAATGAGGGTAGATGGTTCTTCTACTTTTCCTGAAGGCAGCCGTTTTGGATTTTTTCCATCTATTTCTACAGGATATGTTATCTCAAAAGAAGAATGGTTTAAAGACGTAAGCTTTTTTGATGATTTAAAGTTAAGAGCTTCATGGGGTAGATTAGGTAATGATAATGTAGATCAATTTCAATATTATGACAACTATTCCTTTAATAATCGATATGTAATTGGAGATGTGGTTACAACTGGAGTTGACCTTACCAAGTTAGCAAACCCTAATATTACATGGGAAGTAGCTGAAAAAATTGATTTAGGGATTAATGCCAAATGGTTAAAGCATTTTACAACTGAACTTATTTATTTTCAACAAAATAGAAGCAAAATACTAGCTAGTAGAAATGCTTCCATCCCAGCTACTTCTGGAATTGTAAATCCTTATGATGATGGAAGTGATAGTTATGTTTCATTAGTTCCTGATGAAAATATTGGTAAAGTTAAAAGTCATGGTATAGAAGCTACTTTAGGATATGATCATAAGGGAGAATTTAGTTGGGGAGTGACGGGTAATTTTACTTATGCTAAAAACGAAATTAAATTTATCGATGAAGCAGCTGGAGTTTTAGATTACCAAAAACAAACAGGAAGATCGATAAATACGTATTTGTTATATAATGCAATAGGTATTTTTAGAACCCAAGATCAATTGGATAATACTCCACATGTACAAGGAGCTACTTTAGGAGATTTAATTTATGAGGATTACAATAAGGACGGTAAAATTACTGCAGACGATCAGGTTAGAAGTAAATATGGTAATATTCCACAAATGACTTTTGGACTTAATTTAGGCGCAAGCTATAAAAACTTTGATATTTCTCTGCTTTTTGCAGGACAAGCTCAAGTAAGTCAATATGTGTTGTCAGAGTCGGGAACTGTAGGTAATTATTACAGTAGTTGGGCTGATGATAGATGGAGTCCAACCAATCCAAACGGATCCCACCCTAGAGTTAGTGAAAGAGCTTCAAGCGCAGTAAGTGGCGGTTTGTATAAAAATAATTTTTGGTTAAACGATGCTTCTTTTGTAAGGCTTAAAAATGTACAATTGGGCTATTCTTTACCTTCAGATGTCTTAGAAAAATATGGAGTAAGTAGTCTTAGGTTTTATTTAAGTGGCTCAAACTTATTTACTATTACAAAAGTAAAAGATTATGACCCAGAGGGTAGTAGTGAAAGTGGTCAATTTTACCCACAACAAAAGATTATAAACTTTGGTCTTAATATTCAATTCTAAAATAGAAGTATAATGAGAAAAATATATAGTATAAAATCGTTTTTAATTGTAGTTCTCTTCGGAATTATATTTACTGGATGCGATAAAGATTATCTAGATGTCAGTCCTACTGACCGTGTTTCGGATGCAGCCATATTAGCAGATACTACTTTGTTTGAAGCTTATGTCATAAACCGTTATTTAGGAGTTCGTTTGACACAAAAGGAAGGAGATTCATACCAGCCAGGTTTTGGTAGAGGACTTGAATATGCTTTATGGAGTTCTATTACTGATGAAACAATGTATACCAATGATGATAATACTTGGCTCATTCAACAAGGTCAATTGTCTCCAGAAAATTTAGGAATTGCAGGTACCTTATGGGCAAGAAGTTATCGTAGTATTCGAGAGGTTAATTATGCTCTTGTTAATATTGATCAAATTACAATGAGTGAATCTCATAAAAATCTTATTACTGCTGAACTTAAATTCATACGAGCATTTCGCTATCACGATTTAATTAGAAATTATGGAAAAGTAGTTTTAATAGGAGATAGAGTAAGTGAGTTAACGGATGATTTCTCTGATCCAACTCTTTACGATAGAAGACCTATTGAGGAATGTATGAATTATGTTATAACGCAACTAGATGCAGCAGCAGCAGTGTTACCGTTGAACAATAGTAATTCTTATGGAGAAGGTAGAGCAACAAAAGGAGCTGCATTAGCACTTAAATCTAGACTTTTATTATATGCAGCAAGTCCTCTTTATACAGGAGGAACATCTGATACCGAAAAATGGAAATCAGCAGCAAATGCAGCAAAAGCTGTCATGGATTTGGGTAAATATAGTTTATATCAAGGAGGTTATGGAAAATTGTTTACTGATGAAAGCAGCAATTCTGAATATATATTTGCTCGTTTTTATAATATTAGTGCTCGTCATGTGCCACTTGAAATTGCGAATGGTCCAAATGGTTATGGAGGTTGGGGTGGTAATGCACCAGTGCAAAACTTGGTAGATGATTATGAAATGCTAGACGGAACTTCATTTAGTTGGAGTAATGCTACACAAGCTAGTGCTCCTTATGAAAACAGAGACCCACGTTTTTATGAAAGTGTACTTTACAATGGAAGAACATATAGAGATCGTAAAATAGAAACTTTTAAACCAGGAGGACTAGATAGTTCGGACGGTAAAGACAATTGGAATACTAGTAAAACAGGATATTATCTAAAAAAATTCGTAAGAGAAGATCTTCCAATTGTTAATCCTTGGGATGTTGGAGGTGTTCAAAATTGGATATATATGCGTTATGGAGAAATTTTATTGAATTATGCTGAAGCTCAAAATGAAGCAGTTGGTCCAGATCAATCGGTTTATGATGCAATAAATGCAATAAGAAGTAGAACTGGGGTTAATATGCCAAATTTACCTACAGGTCTTTCTCAAATACAAATGAGAGATCGTATTCGTCACGAGAGAAGAATTGAATTGGCTTTTGAAGAACATCGTTTTTATGATGTACGAAGATGGATGATTGCTGATGAAACCGAAAATGTTGATGCTAAAGGAATAAATATCACAAAAAATGGAGATGGAACTTTTAACTATGAAGTAAAAACATCCTTAACCAGAACTTTTTTAACTCAGCATTATTGGTTACCAATACCAAGAACTGAAATTCTTTCGTCTAATAATAAATTAGAACAAAATCCAAATTACTAATGAAATATTACTGGCGGAATCTTTGATTACCGCCAGTTTTATAATAATGAAGTTGCTGAATTTTATTAGCTTAAAAAATAATAGTTAAAACGATACACTTTTAGAATTTCTATTTTTTTGTAAATCCTAGAAAATGGAAAATATTCCAATACTAAGTTTTTATAATGCTTCAGCTAACAGTTTTGAAATTCCAGCAAAAGCAGTAGTCACTTATGTGGGTATTTATAAATAATAAAGAAAAAAACCTATTTTAGTCCTTATTATTTGCGAATTTGCCCCTCTTGTTTACAGTTATTTAATCATTTCTTTGCTTCTATAAGATATACTTTTATAGAAGCTTTGAATTTTTTACGATACTTATTTATTAAAAAATGCAATTATGTTAACAACAAAAAAAATCTTTTTAGCAATTCTCGCTCTTTCTTATGTGTCTGTTTTTAGTCAAATAGGATTTGGGGATGCTCAAAAAATTAATGATCAATGGAAATTTATTCTGCAAGACAATCAAGATTTTCAGAATGCGAGTTATGATGACGGCAAATGGCAAAATGTAGCGCTGCCTCATGATTGGAGTATCAAAGGGCAATTGAGTCCAACATTAGCTAGTGCCACAGGTTTTTTACCAGGAGGAATTGCTTGGTATAGAAAATCCATGAATGTTCCTGCTGCAAAAAAAGGAGAAAAAGTATTCTTGTATTTTGAAGGTGTTTATAACAGAAGTGAAGTTTTTATTAACGGACATTCTTTAGGAAAACGTCCAAATGGATACATCTCTTTTGCTTATGATGCTACGCCTTATATTAAATACGGAGCAGAAAATAGCATTGCTGTTCGTGTAGATCACAGCCAAAGTGCCGATTCTCGTTGGTACACTGGATCAGGAATTTATAGAGATGTTTGGGTAGTATATGCTAATCCAGTGCATATTGCACAATGGGGCGTTTATGCTTATCCAGAAGTGAGTAAAAAAACAGGGACTTTGAATATTGAAGTGGAAGTTGAAAATAGTTCTGCCGAAAAGATAAATTTAAATGTTATTAATGAGTTGATTTCCAATGATGGAAAGACCGTTGCTAAGAGTACAAATAACGTATCAGTTGCGGCAAATCAATCGGGTAAAATTGCAACTAAAATAAAAGTCAATAATCCTAAATTATGGGATTTAGTAAATCCTAATTTGTACCAATTAAAAACGACTGTTTTAAAAGCTGGTAAAGTAATTGATCATTCAATAACTCAAACGGGTTTCCGTACTTTTACTTTTGATGCCAATAAAGGATTTGCTTTAAATGGCCAATGGATGAAGGTAAAAGGAGTTTGTTTGCATCATGATGCGGGAGTATTAGGTTCGGCAGTTCCTCGTGAAGTTTGGGAAGGAAGATTGAGAACCTTAAAAGAAATTGGAGTAAATGCAATTCGTACCAGTCACAATCCTCAAGCACCTGAATTTTATGAAATTTGTGACCAATTAGGTTTGTTGGTTTTAAACGAAGCTTATGACGAATGGGAATTCCCAAAACGCAAATGGTTAGAAGGATGGAATCAAGGAACACCAGGATTTGAAGGTTCATTTGATATTTTTGCTAATTGGGGTGAAAAAGATTTAGAAGATTTTGTTCGTCGCGATAGAAATCATCTTTCTGTTTTTGCTTGGAGTATTGGTAACGAAGTAGATTATCCTAATGATCCGTATTCTCATCCTGTTTTAGATGGAGGAGGAGATTCAGGATTCTCACAAGCTGCTTATGGAGGTTATAAAAAAGATGCTCCAGATGCGATGCGTTTGGGTGCAATTGCAAAACGTTTAGTAGCAGCAGTAAAAAAATACGACAAATCGCGTCCTACGACGGCTGGTTTGGCAGGAGTAGCAATGTCTAATGAAACCGAATATCCAGGAGCTTTGGATATTACAGGATACAATTATACGGAAAGTAAATACCAATCAGACCATAAAAAATATCCTAAACGTGTAATTTTTGGTAGCGAAAACCGTCATGATTATGATGCTTGGTTAGCGGTAAAAAATAACGAGCATATTTTTGGTCAGTTCTTATGGACTGGTATCGATTATTTAGGAGAATCAGGAAGATGGCCATCAAGAGGATTCTATTCAGGATTAGTTGATTTTGCAGGGAATATAAAGCCAAGAGGTTATTTCCGTCAATCACTTTGGTCAGATACACCAATGATTTATATTGGAACTTATATTTCTAATAATCCGAACAAAAAAGATCTTTCTATGGACGCTTGGCCATTATGGAATTACAATGAAGGTCAAAAAGTTAAAGTAGTAGCTTATACTAATGCTGCCAAAGCACGTTTGGAATTAAACGGAAAAGTAGTTGGAGAAGTAAAAGATTACGATCAAGAAACAGGAATTATTTCATGGGATATTCCATTTCAAACTGGGAAACTAGAAGCGGTAGGTTTAGATAAAAACAATAAAGAAGTGAGTCGTTATGCGATTAGTTCTTCAAAACAACCACAAGCTATTACAGTTAAAAGTGCCGATAATGTAATCAATAAGGACAAAGGTGTAGCTGAAATTATGTTGCAAATTGTAGATGAAAACGGTGTTCCAGTACAAATTGCAGATAACGAAATTACTTGTAGAATTCTAAGTGGTTCAGCAAGTTTGTTAGGATTAGAAGCAGGAAATAATTCGGATATGACTGATTATACAGATAATGTGCAACGTGTTTATCACGGACATATTTTGGCTTACATTCAATCAAATGGAAGCAACGAACCTATTAAAGTTCAGTTTTCTAGTCCTTGGTTAAAAGCAGTTGAAGTTACAATTAATGTAAAATAAAATGTTTTTTTAGCATATCAAAAATATGACTTCAAATGTAAATTAAGCTGTGTACTTTTTAGGTAGACAGCTTAATTTTATAATAAAAAAGTTTGTTACATTTGAAGTGTACTATTAACACATATAAAAACCAAATGAAAATAAAGAATAAAATTGCTCTGGCATTAGGCGTTGTTTTGATATCGGTTGCTACCAATGCTCAAAACACAGTTTTCAAAAAAGAGGATTTCAAACAATGGGCTCAAACACCGCCAATGGGTTGGAATAGTTGGGATTGTTATGGTTCTACTGTTGAAGAACATGAAGTAAAAGCCAATGCCGATTACATGGTGAAAAATTTGAAAAAATTCGGTTGGGAGTATATTGTAGTTGATATTAGATGGTTTGTTGAAAATGATAAAGCAGGAGGTTACAACCAGAAAGATCCACGTTATGTAATGGATCAATACGGAAGATATTTGCCAGCATTAAATAGATTTCCTTCGGCAAAAGATGGACAAGGTTTTAAACCATTGGCTGATTATATTCATAAAAAAGGATTGAAATTTGGAATCCATATTATGCGTGGAATTCCTAAAAAAGCAGTAGAAGAAAAGTTGCCAATTAAAGGAGCGAATGGAATTACTGCCGATCAAATTTACACAACAGCTTTACAATGTGAATGGTTGAAAGACAATTACACTGTTCTGGCTGATAAACCTGGAGCTCAGGAATATTATGATTCTTTGTTCGAATTGTACGCACAATGGGGAGTAGATTTTATTAAAATTGATGATTTGTCAAGACCTTATCACGAAGCTGAAATCAACCTAATTAGAAATGCCATTAATAAATGCGGACGTAAAATAGTTTTGAGTACTTCGCCTGGAGAAACCCCAATTTCGGCAGCTGCTCATGTAAGTTCTCATGCTAATATGTGGCGTATGGTTGATGATGTTTGGGATACTTGGCCACACATTACACACTTAATGAATGTGGCTCAAAAATGGTATCCATATATTGCAGCAGGAACATGGCCTGATTGCGACATGATTCCGTTAGGAAGAATTTCGTTAAGAGGAGAACGCGGTGAGGACAGAATGTCTCGTTTAACAAAAGACGAACAATACACCTTGATTACATTTTTCAATATCTTTAAATCACCCTTGTTTTTTGGAGGTGATTTACCAAGTAATGATGCCTTTACTTTGTCTTTATTGACCAATAAAGAAGTAGTAAAAATGCACAACGAAAGTACTAATGTCAAACAACTTTTTCAAAAAGATGGAAAAGTAGCAGTGACTTCAAGAAATCCAAAAGATGGAAGTGTTTACTTAGCATTGTTTAATATTTCAGACAAAACCTCTGAAAAAGTATCTGTAAAATTAGCTGATTTAGGGATTAACAAAGCAGAAGTAACGAATATTTGGACAGGAGAAAAGTTAGGTTCAGTTTCAAATGAAATTTCGGTTTCATTAAAAGCACATGCTTCTGTTCTTTATAAATTAAAAACTAATAAATAATGAAAAAAGTACAATTTGGTTTAGCATTATTTTTAATGCTACTTAGTAGTTTACAAGCACAAAATAAAAGTGGTTTTCCACCAGTTATTGCCGAGAAAGATTTAACAGCTTATTTGTTTGTGTATTTCACGGGAAATAGCGTGGAGGAAGAGGCCGTACGATATGCTATAAGTCCTGATGGTTATCATTATTACCATTTAAATGATAATAAACCAGTTTTAGATAGTAAAATAATTAGTTCAACTGGTGGCGTTCGTGATCCTCATATTTTAAGAGGTGATGATGGCAAAACATTTTACATGGTTTTAACCGATATGACATCTTCAAAAGGTTGGGATTCTAATCGTGCGATGGTGTTGTTAAAAAGCACCGATTTAGTGAATTGGAAAAGTAGTGTGGTGAATATCCAAACGACTTTTTCAGGAAACGAAAACTTAAAAAGAGTTTGGGCTCCGCAGACTATTTATGATGCAAAAGTGGGTAAATACATGATTTATTTCAGTATGCAACACGCTGGTGGTTCTGACAAAATATATTATGCTTACGCCAATAAAGATTTTACCGCTTTAGAAAGTGAACCTAAATTATTATTTATTCCAAAGTCAGGAAATGCTTGTATTGATGGAGATATTATCGAAAAAGATGGCGTTTATCATCTTTTTTATAAAACCGAAACGAATACTCCTGGAATTAAAGTGGCTACAACAACTGATTTGACTTCTGGAAATTGGAAAGAAAATGACAACTATTTGCAACAAACAAAAGAAGCTGTTGAGGGAGCAAGTGTTTTCAAATTGAATCATACTGACGAGTATATTCTAATGTATGACATGTACATGAAAGGAAAGTACCAGTTTACAAAAACAAAGGATTTAGAAAATTTCACGGTTATTGATAATGATATTTCAATGGATTTTCATCCGCGTCATGGAACGATTTTGCCTATAACTCGTTCTGAATTGAAAAGATTAATTGCTAAATGGGGAAAGCCAAAAGACTATCCTCAAATCAATAATAATCCAGTTTTAGAAGGTTATTATGCAGATCCAGAAGTTTTATATTCCAATAAAACAGGAAAGTATTATATCTATCCAACCAGCGATGGTTTTGATGGCTGGGGTGGTTATTATTTCAAAACTTTTTCATCAGATAATTTAGTAGATTGGAAAGATGAGGGTGTTATTATTGATCTTAAAAAAGATGTTTCTTGGGCTGATAGAAATGCTTGGGCACCTTGTATCGTAGAGAAAAAAATAAAAGGAAAATACCAATATTTCTATTATTTCACTGCCGCTCAAAAAGTAGGTGTAGCTGTTGCTGATAATCCTACAGGTCCTTTTAAAGATAGCGGAAAAGCGTTGGTTAGTTCTAGACCTGAAGGAGCAAAAGGCGGACAGGAAATAGATCCAGACGTTTTCACTGATCCTAAATCAGGGAAAAGTTATTTGTATTGGGGGAATGGATATATGGCTGTTGCCGAATTGAATGCTGATATGATTTCTTTAAAAGAAGGAAGTACTAAAATAATTAATGTAGATAATACCTATCGTGAGGGAACTTATGTTATTTATAGAGATGGAAAATATTATTTCTTATGGAGTGAGGACGACACTAGAAGTCCAAATTATAAAGTAAGATATGGTATTTCAAAATCGCCTTTAGGACCAATTGAAATTCCAAAAGACAATATTGTTATTCAAGGAATTAAAGAAGAAGGAATCTATGCTACAGGACACAATTCGGTAGTTAAAGTTCCTAAAAAAGACGAATGGTATATTGTGTATCACCGTTTTTCATACCCTACCGGAATAAAAATGGGTGATGCTGGAGGTTTTCACCGTGAAGTTTGTATTGATAAATTAGAATTCAAAGCCGATGGAAGTATTAAGCAAGTGGTTCCTACTCATGCAGGAATTAATCCTGTGAAGTAAGAAAAACGTATTAAGATAAATAATGAAAAAGCACTCTTTGTAGTGCTTTTTCGCTTTATACTATCTACAAACTGGTAGGTAGTAGTTCCGTTTATTAAATTGACTTTTTATCTTTGGAAAACTGCTATAACCAAAATCCTTTTTAAAATTTTATAACCATTATGAAAAACCACCAATTCCTAGTTTTATTCTTTTTGTTGTGTTTGCCTGTTTGTGCACAACAATTAGAAAATCAAAAAATAAATAGTAATTCAGTTTTCGAAATTAAAAATCCTGATTTTCAGTTAAGCCCTGAAACAGGAATGACGAAACAACATTGGAAAGATGCAGCGATGTATCTTTTGCAAGGAGCTTTTGGATATATTCATTCGTTAGATGACCCAATGAAATTCCCAAAACAAGAAGGAAAAAGTTATCCGCAAGACGAAGGAAGAGTCCCAACGGAAAAACTAGAAGGTTTGTGCAGAACCTTGTTTGTGGCAGCTCCGCTTTTAAAAGAAAATCCTTCATTGGTTATCAATAACATTAAAGTAGCTGATTATTATCGCCACCAAATTACCCAATTAACAAATCCTAAAAGTGCGTCTTATATTGTTCCTCGTTCTAAAAATGGCGGGCCAAGTCAAAATTTAGTCGAATTTGGAGCTTTATCGATTTCTTTATTAGTCAATCCCGAAGTATTGTGGGATCCTTTATCACAAGAACAAAAAGATGCTTTGGCTAAAACCATGTTGAGTTACGGTGATGGACCAACGGTTGATTCAAACTGGAAGTTTTTCAATATTTTTGTGTTGAGTTTCTTCAAAGAACAAGGCTATGCGGTAAATGAAAAATTATTGGTAGAATATTTAGATAAATCCCTAAAAGATTACCGAGGAAATGGTTGGTATAACGATAGCCCTGCTTATGATTATTATAGTATGTGGGCTTTTCAGATGTATGGTACTATTTGGTCGGAATATTTTGGGAAGAAATATTATCCTGAATACGCAACCAAGTTTAAGAACAACTTTGCAGATTTAAAAAATAATTATCCTTATTTGTTTAGTCAAAATGGCGAAATGATTATGTGGGGAAGAAGTATTAGTTATAGAACAGGAGCTGTTGTTCCGTTTCCATTGATGGGATTTGAAGGCGATGCTACAACTAATTATGGCTGGATGCGCCGAATCGCTTCGGGAGTAATCAAGCAGTTTTTTATACATCCTGATTTTATGAAAGACAATGTGCCAACACTTGGATTTTATGGAGCTTTTGAACCTTCGGTGCAAGTTTATAGTTGTCGTGGAAGTGTGTATTGGATGGGGAAAATCTTTTTAGGATTATTGGTGCCTGATGATAATCCGTTTTGGACAGCAAAAGAAAATGAAGGCGCTTGGGAAACAGAATTCAAGAAAAATAAAGTCTATAATAAATACCAAGGCGTTTCGGAAATTCTTATTACCGATTATCCAAATATTGGCGCTTCTGAAGTAAGAGCTTGGTGTCATGAAAAAGTAAAAGACGATTGGCAAAAATTCCGATCAACCGAAAACTACAACAGATTATCGTATAGTAGCGCTTTTCCTTGGCAAGCCGATGGTGAAAATGGCGAAGTGGCTATGAATTATGTCATTAAAAATAAAACAAATCAATGGG
>WSSedL1CaDRAFT_10001897_pt1 | contig 11398 bp, 7 predicted proteins | sample WetSurSL1Cattail_FD_9464 | JGI IMG/M metagenome (IMG submission 9464)
TGAGCTCGCTGAGCTTTATGGAAAAATAGAAGCGATGCGAGGACGCGTAAGCAATTCAGCGCAGATCTTTAGCGCAAGTCCTGAACTCATCAAACAACAGATGAGTTTCATCGAATACTACATGGTCAAACAAAAAGCCCTCTCGATGCCGTTGCTTGCTTCGATTCGTATGCTCATTTCCGATAAAAATAGCTGTAGTTATTGTGTTGATTTTAACGCTTCAATCCTCATCAATATGATGGGATGGACACCCAAAGAGGTCGAAGCGATGCGTGCCAATCCCAATGATGCGAAACTAGATGCCAAAGAAAAGGCGATGCTTCTGTTTGTTCTCAAAGCAGTACGCACACCACACGACGTTGAAGCCAAAGATGTTCAGGCTTTACGTGATCTTGGCTATACCGATGGAGAAATCCTCGATGCGACCAACCACGGTGCGCGCATGTCTGCCATCGACATCATCTTTGATGCGTTTAAAATCGAGAAAGATTTTTAATTTTTAGCGATTTTCCTTAAGAGCCTTATGTCAGAAAATATAAGGCTCTTCTCCTTTTTTTACCTTTACATGTAAAGATGTAAACTCATTTTCAAAAATAAACTTTCTATTTAAGTAAAATTTAATATGTATGTGATACCTATGTTAGTTTACTCCTTTATAATGGTTTCAAATTTAAAGTTTAAAGGAGTTACCATGGGTTTCAAATTACCAAGATCACTTGCAAAAGGTTTAGCGTTAAGTCTGCTCGTTGCGACAGCTAGTTTTGGTTTCACAGAAGGCACAGACTATGTGAAACTTGAAAAGCCGATTGCGAATGCAGATAAAACACTTATCAAAGTCTTTAGTTATGATTGTCCATTCTGCTACAAATATGAAAAAGCGGTTACACCTGTGATCGTTCCAAAACTACCAGAAGGCGTCACATTTAGACCGTTTCATCTTAAAACAAAAGGCAAATACGGTGAAACCGCTAGCCAACTTTTAGCGACTTTACTCATTAAAGATCAAGACAATGGCATTAAATCTGTCTTCGATGAACATTCACAATTCAAAAAAGCAAAAATGGCGTACTACAACGCATACCACGATAAAAAAGAGCGTTGGGATGCAGGTGCAGATGCCTTCTTAGAGACAGGACTCAAAGCGAGCGGTTTAAGCAAAGCAGAGTTTGATACAGCCAAAGAAGACCCGAGAGTTAAAGCACTTCTTGCTGAATGGGATCAAAGCTATGAAGTCGCCAAAATTCAAGGTGTTCCTGCCTTTGTTGTCAACGGAAAATATTTAATTAAAACAGCGTCTATCACGTCACCCGATAGTATGGTAGAGCTTATTAAAGAGCTTCTTACCAAATAAGGAATAAACGATGAATTTTTTTAAAAGTGTGTGGCAGGAGTTTAAATCCTGCCCAATAGGTGCGATTGCAAAATGGCAAGATGCGCGTTTTTTATGGCTCGTCATGGCAGGAGCCAGTATCTTTTTGATCTTAGTTGCGCATACACTGTTTCAACACTATGTGTATATGAAACCCTGTGAACAGTGCGTGTACATTCGTTTTGCCTTTTTATGTATGGCAATTGGTGGGTTGGTTGCAGCCATTGATCCTAAAAATATTGCCTTAAAAATTATTGGCTATGTCTTTGGTTTTTGGGGTATTATTCAAGGCATTATCTACAGCAATAAACTCAATCTGATTCACCATGCAGCGCACAGTGATAATCCTTTTGGTGTTCAAGGCTGCTCAGCAGAACCTCGTTTCCCTTTTGGTCTTCCGATGGACACATGGGCGCCCGATTGGTTTAAACCCACAGGCGATTGTGGATTTGATAGCCCCATTGTTCCAGATGGTACGGTGCTTAGTGGCTTGCAACAATTTCTAGTTGATTTTTATGCGGATGGTTGGTACCTTTTCCCAGCATCGCATTCGGTCAATATGGCACAAGCATGCCTCTTTGCTTACATCGTTTGCTTTATTCTACTTGGTGCTATGTTTGCTAGTTGGATTGTCAAACTGATTAAAACCAAATAAGCCTACGATCATACGCCTCTTAGCTCAAACCAAATGTCTATTTTGTTTGAGCTAACTTCTTACAATAAAGTTAATATTAAGATTCATGTAAGAGTGTAGTAAGAATCCCGATCTATAATCTTTACATTTTTAAGAGTTTTAATGTAATTAGTAGGAAGGTTAANCATGAAATTACAACACAAAATCACATTATACGCCATCATTGGCATTACATTAGGGTTTAGTGCATTTTCTTTTATCAACTTTAAAATGATGAAAGAGGCTACAAAAACAGAGATTCATGATAAATTGACAACAGAAGCTTTATCGACTAAACAGAATATNGAAGAGTGGCTCAACTATAAAATGAATATTACTATGGCACTTGGACATACATTACAAGGAATGGAAGAAGCATCCTTTGAGCAAGTTCAAAAATACCTTATTTTCGCACAAAATAGTGCAAAAAGTGATACAACTGTTGCTTATTTTAAAGGAAAGCCGCCGATAGCAAATACAGGTCCCTCTTCCGTAAATGAAAAAGAGTTTACAGAGCGTCCAGCATATCAATCTGCAAAGAAAAATAACTTTAAACCTGCCTATTCTAATATTTTTAATCACCCACGTACCCACAAACCTTTTATTGCCCTGACAGCACCTATATATGAAGAGAATATTGCGATGCTTTCCGTGCCAATTGATGAAATCATTGAAAAAGTAGCCTCGATCCAATTTGAAGGAGGGTATGCTGTTTTGCTTAAAGCGGATGGAACCATTCTGTATCATCCTGAAAAAGCGCTCATTAACACCATTCTCCAAGAAAAAAATCCTCAACTTGCGCCTATTATCACTCAAAAATCAGGCTTTTTGCAATATCATAAAGGAGATAATGCAAAACTTATGTTCTTCAATACCATTGATCAAACAGGCTGGAAGATTGTTATGGCGATTGATGAAGAGACCGCGTATGCCGATCTCAATCGTCGATCCAATATTCTTATTTATGTGACCATTGGCTTTTTTATCATCGCTATCTTTGTTCTATACGCTTTTTTAGGACATCAGCTCAAACCTCTGCAAAAGCTTGATGAGATGATACAAGATTTGGGACATGGCACGGGGGACTTGACACAGCGTCTTCAAGTCACGAGTAAAGATGAGCTGGGCAACATTGCCAACAATATCAATCTTTTTATCGAAAAAATTCAAAATTTACTGCTTCAAGCCAAACACACCAGTGCTGAAAATGCTTCCATTGCAGCGGAGCTTTCATCGACATCATTGGAAGTGGGTAAACGCTCTGAAGAGCAGAGTATGTCGGTGAATGAAACACGCGTTTCTGGCGAAAAAGTACTTCAAAATATCACCGCTTCTGTCGAAAAAGTTAATGATAACAATCAACAATTGGTAAAAGTCGATGGCAATCTTGCGGCCATCACCAAAGATATGATCTCTCTTAATCAAAAACTCATGGAGACATCCGATAAAGAGTCTAGGCTTGCAGAGAAACTAAGCTTTACCAGTAAAAATACCAACGAAATTAAAAATATTTTAGATATTATCAGCGATATTGCTGATCAAACCAGTCTTCTCTCTTTAAATGCTGCCATTGAAGCAGCAAGAGCAGGTGAGCATGGACGGGGCTTTGCCGTTGTCGCCGATGAGGTACGAAAACTAGCAGAAAGCACTCAAAAATCTCTCTCTGAGATCAATTCTACCATCAATCTTGTGGTGCAGTCCATTATGGATGCCAGCACCGATATCGACGCTGTTGCTCAAGAGATTTGTCATCTCTCTTCGGCTTCTGCTGCGCTTGAAAAAATGGTTAACAATAACGCCTTGATTATGCAATCCACGATTCAATCAAGCCATGAAGGACTGGATGAGTACCATCATATTTTTGAAAACATCAGTTTTATGATTCAAAAAATTCAAGAGATCGACACCCTTACACGCTCTAACGCGCGTAGCGTTGAAGAGGTAGCAACATCGAGTCAACACCTAGAGCAGATGACTTTACGCCTTGACAATGAGCTCAATCGTTTTAAAATCTAACCCATTAGTACCAACCCTGCCCACTACTTGACTCTCTATCAACGGTATTGGGCATCGTAGAGAGTCCTCAATGCCCATTAACGTCTCGATGTCATGTTTCTCTCTTATTTGGACATGCTAGCTAGCCCCTCAGCGTCTCTTTTTAATCTTACATGTAAATCTTTTTCAGTCAATATTAATCTTAGAGTTATGCCCCCGTTAGTCCTCTGATTTATACTTACGCTAAGTTCTTTAAACTAGATAATAATTTAAAGAAAAATTTCAAAAAGGAGATTTTATGAAAATCAGTAAAATGGTGTCTTCCGCATTGGTGGCAGGGATTATTTTGAGTGTTGTTCCAACAGTATCTATGGCGGTAGGAGGTGCAAGCGGTACACATATTGACTATGAAGTGAAAGGACAAATAGGAGAGGTTGTCGTAAATCCCTACAAAATTGCTCCTTTAACAGCCGTTATTAAAAATGGTGGCTATTCCATTAAAAATGCTTCTGTTAAAATTGTACCAAAGGAAGGTGGGCAAGAGATCAAATACAAAGTTGAAGATAAACACCTTTTAACACATGGCGGTATTCCTATTTTTGGTCTTTATGCTGATTATACCAATACTATAGAAGTAGAATACACAAAAATCTATAACGGAAAATCCGATCAAATTAAAGAGAGTTATAAGATCTATGCCTCACCTGTCTATGTAGAAGCAAGTGGTAGTACACGTCAAAAAGGTCCAATGTTTTCAAGTGTTGATGTTAAAAAAGTTGATAAAGAATTTAGTGATCGCCTTTACTTTGTCAATAACCTTAGTCCAAAATCGGGTGCAGGGACTAAATATGTATGGAACAATCCAATGGGTGGCGCTTTAGAATGGAATTTTTACCCTCAAAATTTTATCTTGGATACTAAAGGTGAAATCAGATGGTATATGTTAGCTATGCCGATTTATGATCTCGCATCAGCGGATCGAGCTGGAGTTATGATGGGCTTTAAACAAAACCAAGACGGGGCGATGTCTTGGGGCTACGGACAACGCTATGCTAAGTATGATATTATGGGGCGAGAAATCTTTAATCGTTCATTGCCAGCAGGGTATAGTGACTTTTCACACTCTATGGATAATTCTCCAAACGGAGATTATTTCTTACGTGTTGCAAGCTCCAATTTGAAACGTCCCGATGGGAAAAATGTACATACCGTTAGAGATGTGATTATTGAAGTCAACCCTGAAGGGAAAGTAATGGATGAATGGAAACTATACGACATTCTTGATCCATACAGAGATGTTAATCTAAAAGCACTTGATCAAGGCGCTGTGTGTTTAAACATTGATGCATCACAATCAGGTCATACGCTGTCTGGAGAAGAGCTTGCAAAACAAGATACATCTGATAAGTTTGGCGACATTGTAGGCTCTGGTGCGGGTAGGAACTGGGCACACGTTAATAGTGTTGACCATGATACCGAAGATGACTCCATTATCGTGAGTTCTCGTAATCAATCTGCTATGATCAAAATTGGTCGAGATAAACAAGTCAAATGGATTTTGGGAAGTCCTGAAGGATGGAATAAAAACTTTATTTCTAAAGTTCTCATACCTGTTGATTCAAAAGGCACTAAAATCAAGTGTGAAAACAGCAAATGTGAAGGCAATTTTGATTGGACATGGACGCAACATACCGCCTTTAAAATTGACGCAAAGTCTAAAGGAGACATTCTCTATTTATCAGCATTTGATAATGGCGATAGTCGTGGTATGGAACAACCCGCTATTCCGAGTATGAAGTATTCTCGTGCTGTTATTTATAAAATCGATCAGAAAAAAATGACAGTTGAACAAGTATGGGAATATGGCAAAGAAAGAGGTAATCAATGGTATAGCCCTGTAACATCAATCACAGAATATGAAGAAGATAAGAACTCTGTTTTTGTATACTCTGCAACTGCTGGTGGAGAATTTGACTTTAAAACAGGTGCATGGAAAGGTGCTCCAAATCCATTTATTAATGAGTTTAAATATGGAGCAAAAGAGCCTTCCGTTGAAATCCAACTCAAAGATACAACAGGCTATCAAGCAATGCCATTTAGCGTAGAAAAAGCCTTCTCAAAATAAATGACTTTGTGGAGCCAAGTTTATGTAGTGAACTTGGCTCACTTCTCCTTCAAATAACTTTTAAGATATACCCCATATTAACGCTATTTTCAATTAAAATTTTGCCTAATTGCTGTTTGATTCTCAAGATAGAAACGTGCAAAACACTTTTGTTGATCGACTCACCTGCGTAAACATAATCCTCAAACATCTCATAGGTGACCAATCGTTCTTGGTTATAACAGAGTAGCCAAAAAATCTTGTGGTGTTTTTGCGAAAGAAAAATAGGCTCCCCATTTTTGAGTATCAACTCTTTGCGATAATCAACGGTTATCTCAGAACTTAATGCTTTAAGCGACTGCGTTACTTTAGATGAACTCATTAAAAGAGCAGTTTGAAGCGCTTTAATATCGATAGGTTTACGCAAAAAGCTACACGCACCTTCGTGCATGCTGTGAATGATATTTTGATCCGTATCGAATGATGTCATGACGATGAAAAGTTGGCTTGGTTTGAGAGCTAAAATCTCCTTCATCATCTCAAAGCCATTGAGTCCGGGCAAGTGAATATCGGTCACAATCAGATCAATACGGTGCTCTTTAAAGAGCTCTAACCCTTCAAGTCCATCGCATGCTTCGTAAAATGATTCACAGTAGGGTTTTAGGGCTTGTTTGATCATCATGCGAGCAATTTCATCATCTTCGACAACTAAAATCGAAAAAGTGCCCAGAAGATTTAAGGTGGCTTGATGCATTATGACTCCTTATAAGACAAAGACTGCGCCAATGTCAGTCGAAAAATGGTAGGTGCAAAACGGTTCTGGAGCACAAGATCGCCCATGAGTTTTTCCTGTGCTAGTTTTTTAGCAAAATAAAGCCCAATGCCTGAGCCTTCGTATTTTTTTGAACTTTTAAATTCTGAAAAAAGCGTACTGTTTATCTCTTTAGAAACACCACATCCCCAATCAGCGATTTCTAGTATCACCTGAGCATTTTCGGCAAAAATGCTCAGGTGAATTTTTTGTACAATCTCTTTTTTAGGAAAACTTTGGGCTTCAAGCATTAGTGCATCTTTGGCATTTTGAATTAAAACCAATAAAATTTGCTGTATGTAATTCTCAATTGATTCTACCTCAATGGACGCGATCTCTTTGGCATCGACTTCAACGATAATGTTGTGACGCGAGAGATCAACATGCTTTACATGTAAAACACTTTGAATGCAATCAAGCAGCTTAAAATGTGTTATCTCTTCGCTGCAACGATAGAAATTACGAAAGATGCCAATGGTCTTATCCATCAGCATAATCGACTTCTGGCACAGCTTAAGATTCGCCTCAAGGGTCTGTTTGTCTAAAAGCTCGCGCTCCGACATATCGAGCGTATTGCTTACGACCAACGCCGTTGCATTCAGTGGTTGTTTAAGTTGATGATTGATACCCGATATAAGCTTTCCAATCTCCGAAATGCGCGAACGATGGGCTAACATGTATTCGTACTCTTTTTGTTTTTTCTCGATGCGTTTTCGTAAAAAAGTATGTATGCTGTTGATAATAATAAGAAGTAAAATAAAACACAAAAATAGAAAAATAGCATGGCTAGTGACTTTTTGAGCACCCTCTTGTAAAATATCTTCTTTGCTCATTCCCACACCAATATACCAGTCAAAATCTTTCAATTTGGTCATGCTAATCACATCATTTGTATTAATGATTTTTCGAGGCAATGCACCGTCTAAACNAACACTCGAAACAAGGAGCTCCTCAATTTTTGTTTTTAAAGAATCATTTTGCATTCCTGCTAAAATCTTACCTTGTTTATCACTGATAAAATAATATGCTTTTTGAGGAAATTTTAATTTATCAATCTTATTAAAAATAAAATCCACTTTGATGATACCACACAGAACACCTCGAAAACTATTTTCTGATATGATGGGCGTACATATGTTAATTGTTTTTTCAAGAAGGAAACCATGTTTTTCCATCACACTCATTGTAGTTTTCATGGTATCTTTTGTACTGAGATACCAATCTGTTTTTAAAGGATTTATTGGCTCTGTGCTTCCTATAAAAATTGGATTGTCTCGATAATCATGATATTTTTTTGTATTAACATAAAAATAATAATCTGTAACCAGTGCTTGCACCGTATCAAAATAATGATTATTTTGTAAAAAAAATTGAAGGAATATTTGGATGTCATCTTCATTTTCAAAATTCTTTTTAGCACTTAAATATTTAACATTATTTTCTAAATTATTGATTCGCTCCTCCAACCATGAGTAGATCGTATATTCAATATCTTTAGTAATAAGGAGGCGATTTTGATTTGCTATAGTGATAAGTTCTTGCTTAATATGATAGAAGCTATTTAAAAATATAAGCATAAATGCGACAGTAAACACAATAATGATGTGGTAAAGCTTATAATTTTCGATATTACGAATAAATTGATAAAAAAAACCTCTCATTTATATACAACTCCTTACAAAAGCAGAGGTTACTATCATACTCAAATTTTGCAGGGGAAACTCCATCTTGAAGAAAATTTCCCCTACGCAACTAGAATTTATAGTTTGCTTTAAACCATAACTCATCGGTATCTGTTTTTGTCACAATATGTGTCAAGCTGGTCGCCTCTTTTTCAGCTGTTGCATAGATAAGCTGTGTTGTTAACCCTTTGATGGCTGGGATGGCATACGTTAAACCTCCAGCATAACCTGTATAGTCTGCATGCGTTTTAGCCGCTGTTGAGCCTGCTTTGATAGAGGGAGCATCTTGATTGGCATCTACATATTGCAGTACGCCCTTAAACCCTGCTACTCCTATTTTTGAAAAGTCATAGGTTACCTCAAATTTATACGCATCCATACCCGCTAAACATGAGTAATAAAAAGGTCCACGAATCAGCATTCCCGTATAGGTCTCTCCTCCATTACCCATNCCAACGATGAGCGCATCATCATCACTAACCGTTGTATAAGCAATGGAAGCACCAAAGCCTGCCAACTCAGAGATAGAGATACGTCCACCAAGCATATCGCCTTCATAGTTTAGACTATCTAAATCAGATCCCGTTTTAGAACCTCTGTAACTTAGATCAAAACCCAATTTAAAGCCATTCATTGGAACGACATACTTGGCTTCTGTATAGTATAGGTCAATGTCATCTACAATCGCACTGGATGTTGGAGACGATGCCACATCGGTTGCAACAGCATACTCTGCTGTTAATGTCAAGTTGGAAATAGATTTATTGATGATTGCCAATGTGTATACATCCTCAAACGCATATGACTTTGTACCCATGCCTCCAAAAATTATCTTTTTAGCAAAAAGAGGTGCATCTCCTACACCATCCCCTGAAATATTACTGGTTCTGCCTTGGAATTTGTTGATATATCCTGCCATTACCGTTGTTTGTGGAAGATCGGTATTGACGACAGTGACGCCCTCAAAGGACTCTTTTAAAACACGTGCATAATTCCCTGACACAAGCGGTGTGTTAATATATTGACGTCCGATTTTAATGTCTGTTTTGCCTATTTTGTATCCTAAATACGCCTCTGAAAGAACCGAGCCTGAAGCATACTCTTCATCAATAAACATTGTTTTTGCATTCTCTTCTGCCAAAGGTGTTGCATTGCCCTGGAAGGTTATACCCATTCTTAAACCATAGAACGTATCGGTAACGTAGCCTAACTCAATCGCTGTGTTGAGAATATTCTCATTGTGCTGTGTTGTGCCATCTGCTGTTTTGTCCCAATACCACGCTTTAAGCTCACCGTTTACTTTACCATTTTTAAATGCGTCTGCTAGTGTATCCGCCGCGTATACACTCCCTGAAAAACCCAAAACCATTGCCGCTACTAAACTAAGCTTAGCGATTTGCATAATCTCCCTTTTTTTTTGCTTGAGAGCAAATTTTAGATTTAGTTTAAATATTAAATTTAAACTTATACTTTCAATTATAGAGTGGGCATCTAACAAGTCTCTTACTATAAACTTAATTTAAATTGAACATTTAGCGCTCCTTATTAAAAGTCACACCTCAAAAATAAGGTATAATTCGCCTAATTCTTTTAAGGCACCATTTTTTATGATCAACAACGAAATTTTTTATCTTTTTGCCATCATTTCCGTTGGCTACATCTTAGGCAATATTAAAATCAGAGGCTTCTCGCTGGATGTTACCGCTATGCTGATCGTTGCACTCATTGCAGGGCATTTTGGTATGGTTATCTCTGATGCATTTCAGTACTTTGGACTGGCGATTTTTATCTACGCTGTGGGGCTTCAATCAGGGCCTGGTTTTTTTGACACGATTAAAAATGAAGGTCTTAAACTCAACCTCATTGCAACAGCGCTTTTACTCCTTCTTTTTGCGATTATTTTTGGATTTGGTTATGTTTACGATCTCCCTAAGACAATCATCGATGGTATTTTTACAGGCGCACTCACCTCGGTTCCAGCCCTCGCAGCAGCCCTTGAGATCAAACATACACCTACTATTTCGGTTATCTTTGGTTTGGTTTATCCCTTTGGCATTGTGGCAACGGTGTTGCTGATTCGTGTGCTTCCTGTACTGTTTCGTGTGGACATTGACAAAGAGGTTCAGGCGTATGAAGCAGCACAAAAAAGCCGCTTTCCTGATATTTTAACCCGNAATTTTCGCATCACCAATGAAAATTTTAGAAACACCGAAATTAAAAAATCAAAAATTGAGAGCATGACCTCTACCGTGATTGAGCGAATGACGTTGGATGGTAAAATCGATCAAACAAGTGATGATGTTTCGCTTAGTTTTAGCGATGTTATTCGCGTGGCAGGAACCGAAGAACAATTGGCCAATGTAAGTATTATTTTAGGGGAAGAGATTGGCGAAGAGCATGAGTTTCAGGACAATATGTCTGTTTTTAGGCTTTTAACCACCAACAAAGAGATCGTCGGTAAAAAAATCGGCATGATTAAAGAGCTTAAATCCCTTCGCGCCATCATCACTAAAGTCAGACGTGCCGGTATTGATATTCCTGCGTATCCTGACTTGACCTTGCGCCTTGGCGATAAACTCTACGTTGTTGCACCTGAAATGTACACCGAAAAGGTGATTAAACTGATCGGTAATGACCTTTTAAAATACCCTGCTGCGGACTTTTTGCCTATTTCCTTGGGGGTTGTTTTTGGTATTTTACTGGGAAGCATTCCGCTTTATATCCCAGGAGTAGGGGACATCAAACTCAGCTTTGTGGGTGGCAT
>WSSedL1CaDRAFT_10001898_pt1 | contig 11393 bp, 11 predicted proteins | sample WetSurSL1Cattail_FD_9464 | JGI IMG/M metagenome (IMG submission 9464)
CGGACGTTTCCGCCGCAGTGACGTTGGCCACCACCGGCGCGGCCGGCGGGCGAATCGTTACCGCCGCCAGCGCCTCGGCCATCTTGTCAGCCGCGGCTCTCATCAGCGGGCAATGGAACGGCGCACTGACGGAAAGCGGTATCACGCGTTTGGCGCCTTTGGCCTTGGCGATATCGCCGGCGCGATCCAGCGTTTCCTTGCGGCCGGAAATCACCACCTGCCCCGGCGCATTGTCGTTGGCGACCACGCATACCGGATCGGCTTCGATCGCTTGCGCCACCGCTTCGGCGGCGACGGCTTCGGCAAAGGCGAGATCGACGCCGATCAGCGCGGTCATGCCGCCCATTCCCACCGGCACCGCAGCCTGCATGGCGGTTCCGCGAATCTTCAAAAGCCTTGCGGTATCGGCCAAACTGAACGCGCCCGCGGCGCAGAGCGCGCTGTATTCGCCGAGCGAATGACCGGCGACCAGACGCGCATGCTTGGCAAGATCGAGCCCGGCTTCGGTCTCAAGCACCCGTACCACGGCGATGCTCGCGGTCATGATCGCGGCCTGGGCGTTTTCGGTCAGGGTCAAATCTTCCGCCGGCCCATCCCACATCAGGGCGGACAGCTTCTGGGAAAGCGCATCGTCGACCTCTTCGAACGCCAATTTGGCGGACGCGAAGCTTTCGGCAAGAACCTTGCCCATGCCGACGGCCTGACTGCCTTGTCCGGGAAAAAGAAAAGCGCGCATGAGTCTCGCGGGTGAAATCGGCGGGCAGAGAAATCAAGGGTCGGACGCGAAGTCAAGCGATTTGAAATAATCTGTCACAATTAGCTGCCCGTCAGGTAAACGGCGTCACCCGATTACCTTGTTTTCCTTTATTTTACCCATTCGGCGCCGCGGCGTTCAGCCGAAAAACGTACGCGCCTCGGCCGCCATCTCGTCGTTGCCGTAGAGCGCCAGAAAAGCCGCCGACGCCAGCGCGATCTGGGCTTCGATTTGAGCCGGCGGCACATCGGAAAGGATGTTCCACTGCCTGAGCTTATGCAGGTGCCCGGAACACAGATTGAGCAGGTATTCCGCCGCCGTGTGGGGATCGGCACGGCGCAGCAAGCCGGCATCCATCCCCATGCGCATCAACGCTTCCATGCGGTCGATGCCGCGTTTATAGCCGAATTGGTGGGCCGCCTGACCGATTTCGGGAAACCGCACCGACTCGGCGATGACAATGCGATCGAAGGCCGAAACCTCGTCGCTCAGCACCAAGGAAATGAAGCGCCGGCAGAAGGCAGCCAAAGTCACGCGCACGTCGGTGCCGTTTTCGTCGACCCGGTAGAGGTCATCCATCAGGGTGGCGCTTTCGGCATCGACCACGGCGAAAAACAGATCCCGTTTCGACGGGAAATACGCGTAAAGCGTCGCCTTGGAACCGCCGACCTTGGCCGCAATCTGCGACATCGAGGCCGCGGCATAGCCTTCGCGCAGAAATTCCTCGCGCGCGACCTCCATGATGGCAGCACGCCGTTCGTCTTTTCCAATCCTGATGTTTCCGTGCATCTTTTTTCTCGATTAACAAAAATTATACCGTACTGTACAGTCATCTGTTGACAATTCCAACAACTACACATAAACAGACACGATGTAAACCGTACTGTACAGTACATAATATGACTATATGCACGGAAATGTTTTTTGGAAATCCCCTCGGAACGCCCCAAATGGGTGGCATTGCTCCAACCCCCAACGCAACCGCTGCGTGGCCACTCATGTTCCGGGGGGAGACTGGGGGCGGCGGTGCGGCTGCCGCTGGCGCCGTCGCCCTGTTTCTTCACGTTCCGGCCAGATGAGTGGCCGGCGCACACACAACCATATGGCGGTACTCACCAATAATACAACCCACTTGTCGCATAGTTAGAGCCAGAAATAGAGATGGTGCGAAAATCCATGTCTCACTGCCTGCGTAGTACCGGCCCGCGCAATACCGGAAAAATGGGCATCTGCGCCCTGACGTTGCTGCTTGCCGCCTGTGCCCCCGACCTTGGCGACCTGCCGAAACCGATGGACACGACGAGTTTGCAGACCGCCCAAAGTCTCCAGGCGCCGCCGCAAGATTGGCCGTCGGAAGAATGGTGGAAGGCGTACGGCGATCCCGTCCTCGATTCGCTGATCGACGAGGCGCTGAAGGATTCTCCCAATCTCAAGATCGCCGAGGCGCGGGTGCGTGCCGCCGTCGCTCAGGCCGGTGTCGCCGAGGCCGATTTGTGGCCAACGCTGAACGCTTCCGGCGGCCTGCAAGAAGCCAAGATCAGCCGGTATCAGATGGGCAAGGCCTACAGCGCCGGGTTTCCGCCCGGCTGGCATCATCAGGCGCAGATTGCCGCCGACCTCAGCTACGAACTCGATTTCTTCGGCAAAAACCGGGCGGCGTTGATCGCCGCGACCAATGCCGCCGAAGCCGCCGAGGCCGACCGCGCCGAGGCGCAGTTGCAGCTGTCCGCCGGCGTGGCCACCACCTATGCCGGGCTGGTGCAGTTGACCCGGGACAAAGCCCTGGCCGACGACGCCGTGCGCCAGCGGAAGGAAAGCGCCGCACTGGTCGCCCAGCGCTACAAAAACGGGTTGGAAAACAAGGGCTCGCTGGCCCAGGCCAAGGCACAGGTATGGTCGGCCGAACAGCAGCGCGACACCGTCCTGCGCATGATCGCCTCGACCCGCAATCAGATTGCGGCGCTGTTGGGCAAGGGACCGGATCGCGGCTTGAGCATCGCCGTTCCCAAGGACCGCACCCTGATCCCGCCCGGCCTGCCCGCCAATCTCACGCTCGACCTGATCGGCCGGCGTCCTGACATCGTCGCGTCCAAGAAACGCGCCGAGGCTGCGGCCAAACAGATCGACGTGGCAGACGCCAATTTCTATCCCAACGTTTCGCTGGTCGGCGAGTTCGGCTTGCAGTCGTTCGACGCCAAGGATCTGCTGAACGCGCAGGCCGCGATGGGCCATTTCGGCCCGGCGGTCTCCTTGCCGGTGTTCAGCTATGGCCGGCTGACGGGGGCCTATCGCGTCGCTCGTGCCGATTACGATGCCGCCGTCGCTTCTTACGACGGGACGCTGACCGACGCAGTGCGCGACGTGGCGACCGCCTACAGCAACCGCAAATCGGCGGACGTCGAACTGATGCACGCCCGCGCCATGCTGGCCTCGGCCGAAGAGGCGTACGGAGTCATCTGGAACCGTTACAAGGGCGGACTGACCCCCTATATCGACGTCTTGACCTCCGAAACGCAGCTGATCGACCAGCGCCGCGCGGTGGCCGATCTCGAAGCCAACGCCGTCACCACGGATATTGCCCTCAAACGGACCCTGGGCGGCGGCTACGTCGCGCAAAACCAACAAACCGCACATCAGGAGTAGCACTCATGATCGGATTAGGCTCACAAACTGACCAAGACGGTAAGGCGGAGCAGCGCAAACGCTTGTTCACCATTTTAGGCGGTGTGTTGACCCTGATCGCACTCGGCGCCGGATTGTGGTGGTGGCTGGTCGCCTCGCACTACGTCTCCACCGACAACGCCTACGTCAACGTTTCCACCGCCCAGGTGACGCCGTTGACCAGCGGCACGGTGATCGATGTGCCGGTGCAAAACACCCAGTTCGTCCGTAAAGGCGATGTGCTGCTCAAGATCGACCAAGCCGATGCGCAGCTTGCCTACAATCAAGCCGACGCGGCCTACGGACTGACCATCCGCAAGGTCGAAACTTATTACGCCAATCTCGACGCCAGCCACGCCGCTTACGATCGCGCCAAGCTCGAATACGACCGCCGTGCCGGCATCCGCAGCACCGGCGCCGTATCGAAGGAGGAGTTCTCCACGGTCAAGGCCGCCTATGACACCGCCGCAGCATCGCTCGAGTCCGCCAAAGCAATGACGCGGAACACCGACGTGCTGCACCACCCCGAAGTGTTGGCGGCCAAGGCGCAAGCCGACACCGCCAAGCTTAATCTCGACCGCACGGTGGTGCGCAGCCCGGTGGACGGCGTCGTCAGTCAGCGCTCGGTGCAGGTCGGACAACGCGTCCAGGCAGGCACGCCGGTGATGGTGGTGGTGCCGATTCAGGACGTCTACGTCGACGCCAATTTCAAGGAGGATCAGCTCGCCAAGGTGCATCCCGGCCAGAAGGTGGAACTGACCGCCGATCTCTACGGCTCGTCGGTGAAGTACCATGGCATCGTCGCCGGCCTTGCCGGCGGCACCGGTTCGGCGTTTTCGATCATTCCCGCCCAGAATGCCACCGGCAACTGGATCAAGGTGGTACAACGGGTTCCGGTGCGCATCGTGCTCGATCCGGCGGAACTGAAAGCGCATCCCTTGCGCGTCGGCCTGTCAATGGCCGTGTCCATCGACACCTCGAAATAGCGGAGCGCAAAATTGAGCGGCGCCGGCAGTAGCCATATCGGTCGCGAGCCGACCGGGATCGAACTCGTCGCCATCGTGGTGGTTCTGGCGCTGGCCAACTTCCTGGCGGTGCTCGACATGACCATCGCCAACGTGCTGGTGCCGCACATCGCCGGCAGCTTGGCCTCGACGCCGTCGAACGGCACCTGGGTCATCACCGGCTACACCGTGGCCGAGGCGATCATGGTGCCGCTCACCGGCTGGCTGATCCAGCGCTTCGGGCCGGTCAAGGTGTTCGTGGTCTGCCTGCTCGGCTTCGGCGCGCTGTCGCTCGCCTGCGGCTTGGCCACCAGCTTGTCCATGCTGATCGCCTTCCGCGTGCTGCTCGGCATCGCCGGCGGACCGCTGATCCCGATCTCGCAGACCCTGCTGCTCAAGATCGTTCCACAGCGCCACGCCAATGCCGCCCTGGGCGCCTGGGCGATGACCACCGTGCTTGCGCCCATCGTCGGACCGGTGATCGGCGGCGTTATCGGCGACAACTGGTCCTGGGAATGGGCGTTCTATTTCAAGGTACCGCTGGCGGTCATCATCGCCTTCTTCGCCTGGCGGCTGCTCAAGCGGTTCGAAACTGCGGCGATCAAAGCACGTATCGACTTCGCCGGACTGTTTCTCTTGGTGCTGTGGGTAGGCGCGCTGCAAGTGATGCTCGGCAACGGCCAGGACAACGACTGGTTCAATTCGAACTTCATCGTCGCCCTGCTGATCGTCACCTTGATCGGCTTCGTCTCGTTCGTGATCTGGGAAGCCTCGGACAAGCAGCCGGTCGTCTCCCTGCGCGTCTATACCTACCGTACCTTTTCGGTATCGCAGGTGGCGATCGGGCTGTCGTTCGGCTGCATCATGGGAACGTCGGTGCTGGTGCCGCTGTGGCTTCAGACGGCCATGGGCTATACCGCCACTTGGGCGGGATTGAATGCGGCGCTTTCCGGCATCACCATGATCATCTTCGCCCCGGTCACCACCTGGCTGATGGGCAGGTTCGATCACCGCGGCATCGCCTTCGTCGGCCTGCTGTTCATCGCCGCCGCTTCGTTGATGCGGGTCGGCTACACCGACCAGATCACTTTCTGGCAATTGATGTGGCCGCAACTCGTCTTCGGCGCCGGTTGCGTGGTATCGGTCATCCCGCTGATGGACATGGCCACCGCCTCGCTCGACGACCGGGACGTCGCCGACGGCGCCAGCCAGTTCAACTTCGTTCGTACCCTTGCCTGCGCCATCGCCACCGCTGCGGTGGTGGCGATGTGGGACAACCTCATCCGCACCAGCAAGTCGGCGCTGGTCGGCGCCATGCCTGATCTCTCCGGTACGATGCAGATGGTCGTGTCCGCCGGAATCGATCCGGAACAGGCGCGCCGGCTCGTCGATCTGATGACCCAGGGCCAAGCGGTGCAGCAGGCGACCAACAACAGCTTTCTGGTCATGGGCATCATCACGCTGGTAGCGGCGGCATCGGTGTGGATCGCGCCCAAACCGCCGAAAAAAGCCGGCAGTTCGGTATCGAAAGGACACTGACGTTTTCCTGCTGCCCTATACCGCCGTCGAGTGGATCGCCTCGCCTTTGTTGAGATAGGAATCGAAGACCGCCGCCACCAGGCGCACGCCGAAACGCGCCGCAGACGGAACCTTGATGCGCGGCCCGTCGATTTCGACATAGCCCTGCCCCGCCAATTCGGCCAGCCGGTCGAGTTCGTCCTTGAAATCCGCCGCCGATTTGCCGAACGGTTTGGCCACGGCATCGATATCGACGGTTAAGTCGCACATCAGCCGCTCGATGACGGCGCGGCGCAACCGGTCTTCGTCGGAAAGCGCCACCCCGCGCGCGATGGGCAGTTCGCCCGCCTCCACGCAACGGCGGTATTCCGGCACGCTCGCATGGTTCTGAACGTAGCCCGCGGGCAGCGCGCCGATCGAGGAGGCCCCCAGGCCGACCAGCGCGCGCGCGGCATCGTCCGTATACCCCTGAAAATTGCGCGCCAGTCTTCCCTCCGCCGCCGCCATAGCGAGCCCGTCGTCCGGCAAGGCGAAATGATCGAGGCCGATGGCAACATAACCGGCATCGGTCAGCAGCCGATGCGCCAGTTCGTACTGCTTAAGCCGCGCCTCGGCATCCGGCAGGGTATCCGGCCTAATCAGGTTCATGTGCTTCTTGAAATGCGGGACATGGGCGTAGCCGAACACGGCGAAACGCTGCGGCTTCAGTTCCAGCGTTCTGGCGATGGTGTACGCCAAGCCGTCTTCGGTTTGGTGCGGCAGACCGTAGACTAAATCGATATTGATGTTTCCGATGCCGGCGCGGCGCAGCCGCTCGACCGCGGAAGCCGTAACCTCGTGCGGCTGGAGACGATTGATCGCCCGCTGAACGTCCCCACTCTCATCCTGCACGCCAATACTGGCGCGGGTCACGCCCGCCGCCGCCAGCGCCGCCACAGTTTCGTCGCCGAGGCCGCGCGGGTCGATTTCCACCGCAAATTCGGCGCATTCCGCGAAGGCGAACCGCGTCCGCAGCATCCCCGCAAGTCGCGCGATGTCGGCGGGCGAAAGTATCGTCGGCGATCCCCCGCCCCAATGCAGATGGGCGACCGGATGATCCTTGCCGATCAGGGCAGCAACGAGATCGATCTCGCGCACCAGAACGTCGAGATAGGACGCGACCGCATCGTAGCGATTCACCACCGTAGTATGACAGCCGCAAAACCAGCACAGCGTATCGCAGAACGGCACATGCAAGTAGAGCGACAACGGCAGCCCGGCGGGCAGCGCGGCAAGCCAACCGCGATACGCATCGGCCCCTACGCCGGCATGGAAATGCGGCGCCGTCGGATAACTGGTATAACGCGGCACGCGGGCGGAAAGCAGATCGTGACGTTCGAGCATGGCATTGGGGTAACGCCGGTCGCCGCTTTCGTCCAGAAAATTCAAGTACGGATGATCGATAGTATTTGAAATATATTTTTTGCATGTTTTAGCGGCAACATAAGCCGGCCGAAAACCGAACGAGGCAAAACCGTATTTTCGCTATCGGCTATGTCCGGTTCTGCTTGCAATCTCGACACAAATATGCCATACATGTTTCGTCCCGCTCGAGAAGAGCACCGGGACGTTAAAACGGGTTCGTCCCACGAACCTGTTGGCCGTCTGAGCCGAGAGCCGGGCCGCAAACGGGGCGCTGCCGCCAGCGACAGCGCCCTATGTTTTTGACAAAACATCCGTACAGCGACTAACTTGTCGCCGTCTGCGGGTTGTTCCCGGCGGCGAGCGCCATCAGTCGGTCGAGCATGACCGCCGCCTCGCTCAGACAGCCGAGCTTATCGTAGCTGACATACAACTGCTCCAGCACCACCAGCACCAATTCGCGCGTGCTGACGGCGGGATCCGTATCAATCTCAAGATCGAACCTTTCGAAATCGTCGGCGTACATGGGCACCCCCTTCGTAGCGTCGGAACGTGCTTACCACGGATCGTGACGGCGCTCTCCCACCCGATCAGGGGGGGGATTCGGAGGATCAGATGTGTATCTCACGGTCGTGGATCGCCCGTACCACCACCTGAACGCGAGTAGGAACCCCGAACTTGGCCTTTGCCCGTTCGATGTACCAATGCACGGTGTTCTCGCTGATGCCGAGAATTTCGCTGATTTCCCAATCGGTCTTGCCGTTAGCCACCCAGGACAGACAATCGGCTTCGCGCTGGGTCAGCGTCGCCCCCGCCTCTTGCGGCCACACCCCCAACTGCACCAAACGTTCATGGGTGAACAACCCGAGGGCGTGCAAGGCGATGCGCGTATCCGCCGAAGTGTCGACGCGGGAGCCGTAAAATACCGCGCAGATGTAGGGGCGCGTGCGGTGTTGGATGCCGAAGCTCAGGCCCTCGTTAATGCCGAAATCCTGCGCAGCCTGCACAATCGGCAAAAGCCTGCCGCCGTGGCGCGGCAAACGCACCATTTCGGTCCAGGACAACGGCCCGTTTTTTCCCAAGGTGCCGTTCATCACCGGATTGCCCTCGGCCTGACCGCGTTCGAAGATCGTCTCCATCCACTCGTAATGCGGCCGATCGGTCAGGACACTGTTGCGCAACGCCGCGGGGGTGTTCGCCGGTTGCCAAAACGAGAAGAAATCGATGCCGGATTCGTCGAGAAAGTGCGTCAACTCGGCAATGACCGCGTCGGCATTGTGCATGCCCTGGATGCGTTCGATATGGTCGAAGATGCGGGTGCCGAGCCGACGCGACGCGATGGCGCCATCCTGCATACCGTCGCGTTCGTTGCCGTGTCCCATCATGGCGAAATACCGCCGTCCTGAAGGGCAACGACCACCGCTTGCATGCGGGTGGCTACGCCGAGCTTGCGCTTGGCCTGCTCGACGTACCAATGCACCGTACTTTCGCCGATGGAAAGAATTTCGCCGATCTCCCAATCGCTCTTGCCTTGCGCCACCCAGGAAAGGCAGTCGGCTTCGCGCCGGGTCAGCTTTCCGCGCGCCACGGCATCGGCCGAGCGCAGCTTGACCAACCGGCTGTGGGTATAAAGCGCGATGGCATGCATGGCGATACGCGCAGTCGAAGAGATGTCGATGTGGCGGCCGCTGAAATTCGCCAAAACCGACCGGGGCGACCCGTCGATGCGTATATTCAGGCTGTCGTATATGCCGAACACCTTGGCTTCTTCCAGCCTGCGCCGCGCCTCGCCGCTGCGATCGCGTTTGATCAGATCGCTCCAGCAAACCGGTTCCGCGCCGATTATGGCGCCGGACAGCACGGGGTTACGCTCGGCATAGCCCTGCTTGATAATATGCTCGGCCCATCCGGGATGCATGCGGTCGACCAGCATCCCGCGCCGGGCTTCCTTGGCGCTATCGGCAAAGCAACCGATCATGAAATAGTCGATACCGAAATCGGCGAGTTGGCGCCCCATCGCCTCCGCCACGCGATCGGCGTCGCGCATCGTGCGGATACGGTCGATATATTCGAAGATACAAGCACCCAGCGCGCGCCTTGCGGGCACGCCGCCCGATGCTCTATCGCCTTTATCCGGCATCGCCGCCCTCCCCGTCGATGCAAGCAAAACGTACATTTGGGCTCGGAGTCAACGTAAGTCCCCCAACTATGTGCAACCTCCTTCCGCCGGCCCACACGGACGTATTCTGCCGTTTTTCGACGGAACGACCGTGCGAAGCCGCGAAGGGACGGCCTCGCATCCCGCAAGTTCAAAAGAAATACCGTACACAAATATCATCCCATGGTAGAATGTTGATTCAACTCGCCCTAGATTATACTGCGCCGCCCTTGCCCTTCCCCATTCCGTCCGCTATATCCCGCCCCTCAACCGGCAGCGGTTGTCTGGGGCCCGTCGCAGCGTTCGCAAGGCGGGTCATGCGCATGGTGCGCTCCCGGTCAAACCAATGCGGGATTAGGCTTAACCCGGCCGACCCGCACCGCTCCGTATAAGGGAAAAGGATATGGCTCTTTACGAGCATCTCCTGATCGCGCGCCAGGACATCAGCGCGCAGGCGGTCGACGCCCTTGCCCAGCACCTTAAGACCATCGTCGAAGGCGAAGGCGGCAAAGTCGAAAAGCAGGAATATTGGGGCCTTCGCGGCCTCGCCTACCGCATCAAGAAGAACCGCAAGGGGCATTACGTTCTGTTGAACATCAATGCCCCGGCCAAGGCGGTGATCGAACTCGAGCGTCAGCTCAAGATCAACGAAGACGTTTTGCGCTTCCTCACCGTTACGGTCGATTCGTTCGAAAGCTCTTCGAACAAGCCGCACCGCGACGACAAGCCGGAAGTCAAACCCGAAATCGTGGAGGCCGTATAAATGAGCTATCCCAGCAAAGAAGGCGGCGATGGCGCCCGGCGTCCGTTTTTCCGTCGCAAGAAGACCTGCCCGTTTTCCGGCGCGGGCGCACCCAAGATCGACTACAAGGACGTGAAGCTGTTGCAGCGCTTCATCTCCGAGCGCGGCAAGATCGTACCCTCGCGCATCACCGCAGTGTCGGCCAAGAAGCAGCGTCTGCTCGCCAAAGCGATCAAGCGCGCCCGCTTCATGGCGCTGCTGCCCTACGTCGTGGAATGAGGAGCGCTGAGCCATGCAAGTGATTTTGCTCGAACGCATCGAGAAGCTCGGCCAGATGGGCGACGAAGTTAAGGTGAAGGACGGCTTCGCCCGCAACTTCCTGTTGCCCGAAAAAAAGGCCCTGCGCGCGACTAAGGGAAATCGCGAATACTTCGCCGGCCGCCGGACGCAGTTGGAAGCCGAAAACCTCACCCGCAAGACCGAGGCGGAAAAGATCGCCGAGACGCTGAAGGATCGGGTGTTCGTGCTGATCCGTCAGGCCGGCGACCGCGGCCAGCTTTACGGTTCGGTTTCGACCCGCGACATCGCCGAAGTGATCACCAAGGACGGCTTCACCGTCGGCCGCCATCAGGTACCGCTCGATAAGCCGATCAAATCCATCGGCTTGGTGCCACTGTCGGTCGTGCTGCATCCCGAAGTCAAAGTCGGCGTCACCATCAATATCGCCCGCAACGAGGACGAAGCCGAACGCCAAGTGCGCGGTGAAGACGTGCTCGCCGAAAAGGTTGCGGAAGAGCAGCCCGTCGTCGCGGCCGAGGAATTGTTCGAGGAAGGCGCCGGCCCTGCCGAGGAGGAAGAACTGGATACTCCCGCCGAAGAAAGCAAGGCCGAGTAAGCCTTTCCGGTTATGCGAAAACGCGCGGGGGGGGGAGCGGATGTCTGCACCCCCGCGCGTTTTTTTTGCCGGTTTGCCGAAAAAACTCTCGCGAAAGACGGATTGACGCCATTCGGTTCTGCCGGGAACCGGAGGATGTTCGTCGAGGCTACGCCATGGGGACCACTAGGTGACATACTCATAAATAGGCTTCCCATTTATGGCGAACCGTGATTCAAATTTCCAACGTTGGAGGTTTGGATGGCTCGCTTTGATTTGTC
>WSSedL1CaDRAFT_10001899_pt1 | contig 11391 bp, 10 predicted proteins | sample WetSurSL1Cattail_FD_9464 | JGI IMG/M metagenome (IMG submission 9464)
GCGTAGCATTCAAGTAAATTCCTTTCTGGTTTGTATCAGTTAAAACAGAATTATCTTTAGGCAATGAAAATATTTGAATTTATATTTTTGTCATTCCTTAAAGGATAGAACTTACTTTGATCTTACCTATTTAAGGCAATTTGTTCTGAAGAAAGCCAGACTTATTCTTTTCAAAAAGGCATTATTAGCTTTAAGAAATATCAAAAATCACACAACTTTTATAAAATGTCATGCTTAATATACCTTCAATATTACTTTTAAGAGGCTCATGCATGGAAGATCCCGTTATCTCAAAAATAAAGAGTCAGTTTGATAAAAAAGGAAATCCGTCAAAGATTCCGCTGATGAGCGGGAAACAGTTTTTTGAAGCTCGAGCCGAAACGGATGGAGTCTATGTTGACAACCTGAAAAAAGAACCATTTCTTCCCTGGGAAATCTTTGCCGAAGCTGTCAATTGTATAAAGGAAAACAATGGAAAGGTAAAGAAAGGAAATGCGACAAACTCGAAGTTGGGAGATCCTAATCTTGGCCTCGATACCCTGGAAGGTTATATTGCCAGCAAAGTTTATGGCTGCAGGAAAGGCGACCCCGTATTTAAGAGAGTTACTCCTATAGCTTCCATCCTTGCCTGGGCTGAGATTTGTGAAAACACCAGGGGGCAGATCGAGCTCCGCTCCGAAGAAAAAGAGCTGTGTACTTATGGAAATAATCCAGATAGCAAGTCGATAGAAATGAGAAACCTGGAAGCTGAACTTGAGAAAATCCAGAAGATAAAAGAATTTGACCAACAGACTGCAGACTGGGAAAAAGAAGTTGGCAAGCTGAGAACAGAACTTGAAGTACGCGAAAAACTTCTTCTTGAGAAGGATTCGGAACTCCAAGCACTTCAGGAAAAATTTACGAAAAAAAGTGAAGAAGCCCAACGCCTTGAGTCCAGACTCATAGAAAAAGAAGATGAGATTGAGAGTCTTACTGAGAAACTCCTGGAGAAAATGGAAAACGGAAAAATTCTTGCCGATAAAATTTCAACAAAAGAAAAAGAGATCGAAAAGCTTGAGAAAAGTGTTTCCGTAAAAGATAAAGACCTTAAGACCCTGGCTGAAGAGGTTATTACAAGTGCTGGGGAGATGAGGAAAATTGAAGAGAAACTTTCCTTGAAAGAAAGAAAAATAAACACTATGGAAACTATGCTTGCTACAGCCGAAGAAAAAGTAAAAAAACTTGAGAAGCAGCTTTCAGCTTTTGAAGGAGAAGAAAAATTGGTAGTTCAGCTTAGAGAAAAAGAAGAATTTATAAAACAGTTAAAAGGAACCCTTGCAAGTAAAGAGGAAGCATTTTCCAGAGTTAGTGAGGAAAACCGGAAATATAAAATGCAGCACAAACTGGCATCCGAGGGGTTAAGGCAGATAGAAGAACAGAAAGCCTCAAAAAAATGGTGGAAGCGTCTGTAAATCCTCCTGAAGAAAAGCCGGAATTTTTTATTTAAATTTTGTTCATTCGCGGCCGCTCAGGGCTTGACGTCAGAAAAGAACTGTGAAGTAAGTGAAGAATCATATCAGGGCTAATTTTTCTTATATGTGTAATCTCACCTATTATTTCTTCATCTGTTCTTCCCTGGACTTTCAGTTCGTTTATTTTTTCAAGCACATAAGCGGGTATCACAAAGTAATTGTTAAGATCATGCCAGTGCCCGCTGACATCTCCTTTTACCAGATGAATACCTGAAGAAGCGAGATACATCCTGATAAATTTGGAGAGTCCTTCATAGGAAGATGCGGGAAGCTGGAGTAGTTCAATCCCAGTACATGTCTTGACCAGACTAAAAAGATCTCGGTCCGAAGGTCTAAAAGCAAGGTGTACTGCCTTTTCCTCTGCCCCCAGGCTGGAAATCTCATTCCTACTTGTTACGACTCTGATGCGTACACTACCTAGCCCCATTTATGCCCCCTTTTCTATCTAAGTATACCCTTTTCTATCTAAGTATGTATCATTTATTTAATTTTGTATTTCAGTCTTTCTGATCAAATTTCAGTACAATAGTAATATTAATATTCAAAAAATACGAAAAAAACAAAAACAGGCATGGGAATAGTGAAGTATTTCTAAATCTAAACTTGTAAGGTAAGATATAAACGTACATACTAAAAGATTGAGCATCAACCTGACAGGAAAGTTTTTAAAACTGATTCTCAGATTTTATGCTTAACCCTGCCGCAAGTGCTTGCCCGAATGAAATACATCCGTCTCCACAGGGAACCTGACGGTGAGCCAGAAACTCAAAACCTGCTTCTGTAACAGTTCTCGCAATGCACGAAGTTATGTGATTGTTATAGGCAACTCCTCCACTCAACCCTATCTTTTCAAGCCCCCTTTTTGCGGCAAGAGAAATGGCAAGTTCTGAAATTCCTTTCGCAAAGCTCTCCTCAACCGCAAAAGCAAGGTCAGCAGGAGGATACTTTCCTAAAAGTTCATAAACCCCCAGAAAAAGCTCAGTAGTGTCAAGCAGAGGAAGTCCAGAGTTTATATCTTTCTTGAAGATTATCGGAAGATCTACGGTATGAGTACTCTTCGTTGCGGCAGATTCGAGTTTCATTGATGGTTCCCCGTCATATGTTCTCATCTCGCAAATTCCAAGAAACGCAGCTGCTGCATCCAGTACTCGTCCTGTACTGCTGCTTCGGATAACATTTACTCCAGTTTCAAGCTGTTTCATCACCGTTGAAAATTCCATCGCCCCTTTTGGAAAAACAAGAGGAAGTCTTTCCAATTCTGCTCTTCCAAGTTTTTCAAAAAGGATACCTAAAACCATTCTAGAAGGTATCTTCGAGGCAAGATCTCCACCTGGCATCGGCTGAGGGAGTAAATGACCGATACGTTCGTGTCCGAAGTAAGAGGATTCAAAGAGTTCCCCTCCCCAGACTGTACCGTCACTGCCATATCCTACACCGTCAAGAGCTATTCCAAGAATTTGGGAATCGAGGGGGAGGGAATTGTCAGCCATAAGCGCTAACATATGTGCGTGATGGTGCTGAACCTGAAGAGTATTTTCCCCTCCCATCTCTAGCGCAAACAGGGTTGTATTAAATACAGGATGCAGATCACAACCCCAGTAAAGAGGCTCGATTCCAGTAAGTCGGATAAGGTGCCTGACAACTTCTGAATGATACCTGAATGTTTCCACATGACTGGTATTTCCTATATACTGAGAGATATAGGCAAGCTTTCCTTTTGCCACAGTAACAGTAGAATTCATTTCAGCCCCCACTCCTATAGAAGCTTTGAGTTCGAAAGGCAGTTCTACGGGTTCAGGCACAAAGCCTCTGGAACGTCGGATAAAAGCTGCCCTTCCATTAACAATCCGAATAACAGTATCGTCGTTTCGGTTTGCAATAACCCGGTTGTGCAACAGGTAATAATCAACAATCCCTCTAAGTTTCTCAAGAGCCTCTTTGTTCTCGACGACCATAGGCCTTCCTGGAAGATTTGCCGAGGTCATAACGTATACTGCATCAGGCACGCAGTCAAAAAGCAGATTCTGCGTGCCTGTATAGGGAAGCATAACCCCGATATTGTGAAGGCCAGAGGTAACCGATTCTGCCAGGTCGAACGCCTTAGACCTTGGAAGCACAGTAATAGGCCGACGGTGAGAAGTTAAATATTCCCCACCTCCGCCGTCAAGTCTTGCAAAAGTTTCAGCAACGGCAGCGTTTTTTGCCATAACTGCAAAAGGCTGTTCCGGACGCCTTAACCGTCTTCTAAGCTCCTTTACAGGCTCCTCCTCTCGCGCATTGCAAGCTATATGAAACCCTCCAAATCCTTTTACAGCAAGAATTGAGCCCTGTTGAAGGAGATCCGAGGCATGTGAGATTGCTTCATAACCTTTTACCAGGACATTTCCTTCGGAGTCCGAAAGCCATATCTCCGGCCCGCACTTTGGGCAGCAGACAGGCTGGGCATGATATCTTCGATTGAGAGGATCGGTATATTCGATTTCACATTCCGGGCAAAGAGGAAAATCTGCCATAGTGGTATTTTCCCGATCATAAGGAAGGGTCCGGACAGTTGTATATCTGGGTCCGCAGTTTGTGCAGACTGTAAAAGGATAGTGGAAATACCTGGAAGAAGGATCAAAAATCTCAGACCTGCACTGTTCGCAAATAGCCGTATCAGGAGGAATTATGGAATTTTCAAAAACTCCGGATTCGCTAGGCACGATAATAAATTTAGGATACCCGGAAAAAGGAACATTCTTTGTTTTGATTTCCTTAACTTTAGCTAGTGGAGGTTTTTTTTCAGGAAGCTCCTTAACAAATTTTTCAAGACTTTCCTTATTTCCTTCTATAAGAACTTCGACATAATTTCCCAGGTTTTTCACGTAGCCGAAAAGTCCATGGACTTTTGCAAGCTGATATATAAAGGGGCGGAAACCTACCCCCTGGACAGTACCGGTAATATGGAGAAGCCTTGCTTCGTTTTGCATATAAAATAGAGATTAATTTTTGTCATTAAAATAGCTTTCTAAATAATAAAAGTGTCCGGCAGTATCGTAAACTGATTAAAACTTCAGCTACACAGATTGTAAGCATAGAAAAGTACAGATTTCAGTCAAGTAAGACAAGAGTAAACAATAACACGTTTTTAAAAACAAGCATAAAATTACATGCTGAATCGAAAAAATTCAGATAGAAACAAAAATTTGTGGCTGAATTCAGGATCAGAATCATCCTGAAATTCAGATCATATATACGGAGAAATTGTTCTTATCATAATGATGAATCCCAAAACCATCATAAGAAGGGAAATTTTCCAGGCCACCTGCAACAGGCGGGCCTGGTTTTTGGGTTCACTTAACTTAAACACTGCTCTTTCAACCAAATTCGGTCGATCGTCACATGCTACCATTTTAAATCAAGCTTGATTTTTCATTCTCTCCTTGACTCTCTTCAGCCGGGAAGTACCCTCCCTTTCCATCTCCTCAAGGGTAAAGCGAATGTACTTCATGGTTGCAATGAGATCGGGAATAACTTTGAACTCGAGAGCGTTTACACGCCTCTTAGTCTTCTCGATTTCATTAAGAAGCCTTTTCATTGTTGTTTCAAGCTCAGCGGCGGTTATGATCTTTTCTACCAGATCTTCATAGGCATCTGCAGACTCATCAATATATGAGTTTGTCCCAACAATACCGTAACCTCTATTGATAAGAGATTTGCGGACACCTGTAGAACTGATTTTTGGCACCACAACACCCATGATATTATGCCCTGAAAGCTGGATTTCGGGAGATTCCTTTGCTGTAAAGGCGGTTGACTTGACTGCAACCATTCCGTTTACAGCAGAAGCGAGATTGATTTTTTCGGCAGCATTTAGATAGGCAGCGTCCAGTTCGGTTCTGACGTTCCTTGCCTCGTTAAGGATCTTAAAGAACTCAAGAATAAGACCATCTCTCTTCATCTTAAGGAGCTTGTGCCCACTTTCAGAGAGCTTGATTTTCTTCTTGAGCTCAATTAGCTCCGACCGAGTTGGTTTTACGTCTTGAGCCATGACAATCACTGACCCTTTTTGTGTGCAGGATGGTATTTCTGAATGTACTTATTGTCAATCCTACCCAGCTGGTTTTCAGGCAGATGCGCAAGAATACCCCATCCGATGTCCAGAGTATCTGCAATTGTCCTGTTCTCGTTTCTGCCCTGTGTAACGAACTTCTGTTCGAANAGGTCAGCAAACTCAAGGAACTTAACATCTCTATCAGACAGAGCTTCTTTACCGACGATAGCCACGAGACCTCTGAGGTCACGCCCTTCTGCATAACCTGCATACATCTGGTCAGAAACGGCCTTGTGGTCTTCCCTTGTCTTGCCTGCTCCGATACCGGAGTTCATCAGCCTTGAGAGAGACGGCAGCACATTGATTGGCGGGTAGATACCTTTCCTGTGCAGTTCTCTTGAAACCACAATCTGGCCTTCAGTAATATATCCGGACAGGTCAGGAATCGGATGGGTAATATCGTCACCAGGCATAGAAAGAATCGGAATCTGGGTAACTGATCCCTTTGCGCCTTTGACAATACCTGCACGCTCGTAGAGAGTTGCAAGGTCAGTGTACATGTAACCCGGATACCCACGGCGACCAGGTATTTCATTACGGGCGGCACCCATCTGACGGAGAGCTTCTGCATAGTTGGTAATATCAGTCAGAATGACAAGAACGTGCATGCCGTGTTCGTATGCCAGATATTCAGCTGCAGTCAGCGCCATACGCGGAGTGACGATACGTTCGACAGCAGGGTCATCTGCCAGGTTCAGGAACACCACAGCCCTTTCAAGAGCCCCGGTCTTTTCGAAGTCGCTCATGAAGTACTGGGCTTCTTCATTGGTAATACCCATTGCTGCGAAAACTACTGCGAAAGGCGCTTCTGATCCAGGCACAGCCGCCTGCCTTGCGATCTGCAGGGCGATTTCGTTGTGTGGGAGACCTGAGGCTGAGAAAATAGGCAGCTTCTGTCCACGAACCAGGGTGTTTGTTCCGTCGATTGTGGAGATGCCAGTCTGGATGAAATCCTTAGGAGGCAACCTGGCATATGGGTTCATTGCAGCTCCGTTGATGTCCAGAAGCTGGTCAGGCACAATCCTGGGCCCACCGTCAAGAGGTTCTCCTGAACCTGAAAGGATCCTTCCTAGAAGGTCGATTGATGCAGGGAGCTTCAGGGTTTCCCCTGTGAAGACTACACCACAATTCTTGTCCAGACCGGTAGTACCTTCAAAAATCTGGATAACTACTATGTCCGCTGAAGAGTCCAGCACCTCGCCTCTGCGGGTGGTTCCGTCAGGCAGGTTGACAGTGACGATTTCTTTATAGCCTACAGGCTCTGTTTTTTCAACAAAGACAAGCGGTCCTGCAATCTGAGTGATTGTCTTATACTCTTTTACCATACTTACCTACCTCTCAGGGATGCAAACTCTTTATCCATCTTTGCCAGGACAGCATTCATAGAAGCATCGAAGTTCTCCTCAAACTTGACCTTGGGAAGCTCATTCTTAGAGTCCATCTTGATAATTTCCGAGATAGGAACACCTGATTTCAAAGCTTCCTGTGCAGCATCTCCGTACTTCATGATTGCCTGCATGATCCTGTACTGCTCAGAGAATGGACTGTAGGTATCTATTGGGTGAAACGCGTTTTGCTGCAAGAAGATTTCCCTGATCATACGAGTAATTTCAAGCAGAAGCTGCTGATCGTCTGGCAGAGCGTCGGAACCTACAAGCTGCACGATTTCCTGCAGTTCGGATTCTGTCTGAAGCATTCCCATTGCTCTTTCCCTCATAGCCACATAATCAGGAGCCACGTTATTTGTAAACCAGTCGTTAAGGCTTTCCTTGTACAGACTGTAACTGTTCAGCCAGTTGATAGCCGGGAAGTGACGCCTCTGAGATAGCTTGGCATCGAGAGCCCAGAACACTTTCACGATACGCAGGGTGTTCTGCGTAACAGGCTCTGAGAAGTCACCGCCAGGTGGAGATACTGCTCCAATGACAGTAATGGAACCTTTCTCACCGTTGAGAGATTCAGCAACACCGGAACGCTCGTAGAACTCGGCCAGCCTTGCAGACAGGTATGCTGGATAACCTTCTTCACCAGGCATTTCTTCCAGACGGGAGGAAATTTCTCTCATAGCTTCTGCCCACCTGGAGGTGGAGTCTGCCATAAGTGAGACGTCTAATCCCATGTCACGGAAGTATTCTGCAATGGTAATTCCGGTGTACACAGATGCTTCTCTTGCAGCCACAGGCATGTTTGAAGTGTTAGCGATAAGAACAGTACGCTCCATCAGTGGACGGCCGGTCTGAGGGTCTTCGAGTTCCGGGAATTCGCTCAGAACGTCTGCCATCTCATTTCCGCGCTCACCACAACCGATGTAGACCACAATTTCAGTGTCACTCCACTTTGCAAGCTGCTGCTGAGTAACGGTCTTTCCCGATCCGAAAGGTCCGGGGATTGCAGCAGTTCCGCCTTTTGCCACAGGGAAAAGCCCGTCAAGAATTCTCTGTCCTGTAACCAGAGGTTTATCTGGAGTAAGTTTTTCCCTCACAGGTCTGGGTCTCCTGACAGGCCACCTTTGCATCAGCTGCAATTCGGTCCCGTCAGTGAGAGTACAGACTGTTTCTATTACCGTAAAGTTTCCGCTCTTGATGTCGGCAATTGTACCTGAGATGTCAGGAGGCACCATGATCTTATGTTCAATGTTCACGGTTTCCTGTACAACACCGATTACGTCTCCACCTTTTACGGAGTCGCCTTTCTTGACAATGGGTTTAAANTCCCAGAGTTTCTTGTGATCAAGCCCATCTGCAGTAACACCTCTGCCAATGAAACCGCCCGTAGTTGCAAGCAGGACATGCAGAGGCCTCTGAACCCCATCATAAATACTGGAAAGAAGACCCGGACCAAGTTCCACGGATAGAGACGAACCTGTAGAATAACAGGGTTCCCCTGGCTTGATGCCTGCGGTCTCTTCGTATACCTGGATGATGGTCTTGGGACCTAATATCTGGATGACTTCACCCATTAAACCTTCATTACCGACTTTGACCAGGTCATACATTTTTGCCTGCAAGCCGATTGCGGTGACGACAGGCCCAGACACACGATAAATTTCACCTTTTACTTCCACAGATCAACACCTACCGCTTGTTTTATTTTATCTCTTAAACTCGAGCCTGCTCCGCTGCCGCCTAGGGCTACTACTGTGGGCTGGACAGACTCATTCAAGTTTTTCCTTAGAATTTCCGGCAGATTACCAATGTCATCATTATGCATTACAAGAATCCCGATACTCTTATCTTCAAGCACAGATTTTACAATGGACTCAGTGGCCGCGATATCCGCGGCTTCATAAACCTTTCTGATACCAGCCAGTCTGAATCCTGTAACAAACTCGCTCTTTCCGATCACCGCTAATTCCATTAGATAACCACCAACTGGTCTTTGATTAACTCATCACTGAGGCCAACTTCTTTACCTCTGTAAATGATCCGGAGATTGGTAGCCTCATTATTTTTATGAATAATATAGTCCAGAATAGGTACAACTGAAATCGGAGATACATGCGAAAGAATGGTTGAAGATTCAAGATAATATCTTGTGAGCCTGCTTTCAAGAGTAGTCAAAGAAGTCATATCCGGACCCGTAACGCCTGAAATTACGTCCCAATATTGAGTCCTTTGAAGCTCATTGACAAACTCGTCATATGGGAGAGGCGCCAATTTCTCGGGCTTTAACTCAAGACCGCCTTCAATCATGAGAGGCATGATTTCATCGAGCTGCAAAACTCCTGCTTTTTTCAGTCTGAAAAGGTTAATTAAGTTCTTAACATCTACTTCCAATCTGACAACTTTAACAAAGAGCTTGCGGTCCTTAGATCTTGGTTTTCCAATTGCTTCAAACAAGCCTGTATAATATATCTTGTCAAGTTCGTTTTCTATGTATGCCAGATTCGTTCCGTCAAACTTCTGCAACAAGGGATAGTACTCGGTATATTTCAGAGCCTCAATGATTTCTTGATATGTGGCCTTGGCTGCAAGTTCTGACATTGAAGTGTAAGTAAACTCCCCGGCAGCAATCAGAGACTCAACGATATCTTCAACAGACGCGTTGTATAATTTACCACGAAGAAGTGTTTTTATGTTCCAGATGTCGTATCTCTTGAGATATGCGACAATCAGGTAATTCAATTCTCCAGCGGTGATTCTTACCAACTTATCATAGGTGAGCGCAAGATTTCTGTTCAATGCGTGTTCTGCCAGATCGCCACCACTATATTTCATTGCCAGTTCGTCAACGTCGTTTTTGTATTCAGACTCTTGGATAAAGCGGGTAATTTCGTCAATTCCCATGTTGAGAAGACGGGGATACGATTCTTTAGGGAGCAGCTTGCTCTTCATAGCGCGGACACGGGTTACGGCATAGGGATAGTTAGAAGTGCCATTTTTCTTCTTATCGGATTTTCGTGAGGGTTTTTGTCCCCAGAGTCTCTCCAAAAGCCGCATCGAACATCACCCGTATAATATATCAGATATCTGCTTCAATGAACGCTCATACACGTTTTTCAGGATTGAATCATATGTGAAATCTAACCTGACTGTCCCGTCCTCGTTTTCCAGAACAATTCCGCCAATAGAATCAATATTGCCAGCGTAAGATAAAGAAGTTAACTTCTTGACAATATCTTCTGAATCTTTAGAAGAGTAAACTCTAGCACCGCTAGCTTCGTACTTGTTGATAATATCTTTCAACAGCTCTTCTTTTTTGGATGCCGGCATTGACTTGATTTTTTCAACTGTCTGGACATAAACTCTATCTAGAAGATCCTTACGCTTGTTAAGCGTAATTCTTTTCACTTCCAGGTTTGCACTTGATATAACCTGCTGGTGCAGATTTCGGAGGTCCTCTTCCGCCTTGGCAAGGCTGTCTCCGAGAGTCTTTTTCTGTACTTCTTTAGCTTCATTTATGATCTCGGAGGCCTTTGCATCGCCTTCGGTTTTTATACGGGAAACCTCAGCTCTTGCACCCTCTTGGATGTCTTTTACAACGATCTCTAGTCCCATGCTTACACCTCCAAATAAATTTAGAGCAAAAAAGTGCTCTAAAGCCTAGAGCAAAACTCTAAGCTGCTTAGAGTGCAACGATACCTAAAGAAAACTTAGAGCATTATAACAGCTTCAGGCCTGCCTGGCAAGGAAAAAAGCCCAGGTAAGCTAAAGCAATGCTCTAAGAAATTTAAGAGCGATTGCGCTCTTAAATTTAAGCAGAATTGATAAGCAGTGCGACGACGAGACCGAAGATAACAATGGTTTCTGGAATGACAGTAAGGATCAGGCCCTTACCGAATAATCCTTCGTTTTCTGCCATTGCGCCGATTGCTGCTGTACCGATATCTTTTTCAGCTATTGCAGATGCATANCCAGTAATTGCGATTGCGATTGCTGCACCGAGTGCTTTCATTCCTGCTGCGTCCAGAAAAAGACCTGCTGTTGCTCCATCTACCATGTTTTTATTCCTCCGTGTATTTTCTTATATATCCGAATGGGTTGAATTTTCTGCCCCCGCCTTGATAGAATTTTCCAAAGAATTCTACGTACTGCAACCTGAGTGCGTGCAGTCCGGGAGCGATAATACTCAGAACAGTGTTAAGACCGTGTCCGAGTATAAATACGATAATTGCAGCTATTGCCGTGAAACCGATCTTAGAGTGATCAGTCCATATCATTCCGAAGACGATGTCATTGACTGTACCTGCGATATAGATCGAAGATAGACCGACTGCAATAATACGGGCATACGAGAGAGCGTTACCCATAAGAGACGGCAATTCGACCACACCAGCGATACCCTCAC
>WSSedL1CaDRAFT_10001900_pt1 | contig 11389 bp, 4 predicted proteins | sample WetSurSL1Cattail_FD_9464 | JGI IMG/M metagenome (IMG submission 9464)
GGGGGGGGGGGGGATGTAAGGGGTGTGGATACTTTTGGCCACCCGTATCACATCCGGTGCGCATTCCTACAGACGGCCCAAGCCGGCCATTTGCCGAAGGTTGGCAAATCTTCGTGTCGAGCTTTTTTAGTGATGCTTTGGTAAAGCGTCGCACAAAAATTCGACACATATCCGGTAACACTTATGGCGGTTCCTCCCCGCACTCGTCATAATAATGACACCGTTGTCATGGTTTTTTGTTCATAACCGACCGTATAGCCGCATATTAAACATTACAAAAAAACTACCAAAACGTGCGAAAAATTGTTGTTATCCCGCAACACTAGGCGCCATTAGTGCTCTCAACCCGCAGGGATTGCCTGTTGCGGGTTGTCAATAATTTTCGGGAGGCTTACCAAGTTCACGAGGGTAAAGTGTATTTTGCGCAATAAGCTTGTGCGAGTTACATGGACCCGGATTGGGAGCGGTACCGCACGGTTACGGCGTGACTAGCTTCCGCAGTTCGTGATCGCTCGTATGGGGGGGGCCCCGTCAGGGCGAAATTAGAAACAAGGACCAACCGACCCAGGGAGGGCGCGGAATGTTGAGTAAGGCACAGAATTCAAGACACACGCATACTGTACTATTGGGGACCAGCTTTTTAGTGGGCTTTGCGTCGCTTTTGGCGGCGGCTCCCGCTTTTGGGCAAGACAGCGAAGCGATGGAAACGGTGACGGTTACCGGCTACCGCGCATCGCTGACGGATTCCACCAATGCCAAGCGTGCCGCTATCGGGTTTTCCGACACGGTTTTCGCCGAAGACGTCGGCAAGTTTCCCGACTCCAATATCGCTGAAGCGCTGAACCGCATTCCGGGCATCAACATCACCCGCGAAATCAACGGCGACGGCATGCAGGTTTCGATTCGCGGCCTTGGCACCAACTTCACCAAGATTTTGGTCAACGGCAATCCGGTCAGCGTGGCGACTATGGGCCCGACCGATGCGACGAACTCAAACCGCGAAGTCGACTTGAACATGTTCCCGTCGGAACTGTTCACGCAGTTGAGCGTGCAGAAGTCCCCGACCGCCGACATGGAGGAAGGTGGTGCGGCCGGTTCGGTGAACATGCGCCCGATGCGCCCCTTCGACAATCCGGGCCTGCATTTCAACTACAACGTCCAGCTTACCGACCAGTCGACGACCAATATGGCGATCGGCAAGCGCGGTTCGTTGGTCTTCAGCGATACCTCCGGTCCGTTCGGCATTCTGGTCGGCATCACCGGTGTGCAGAGCAACATCCATGTCACTGGTTGGGAAGACGGCAATACCGGCTGGTTCGGTCCGAACCTGCCGACGGGCGTCTGCACGGCCAGTAGCTCGACCAACACCTGCGGCCAGTTCGGTTCCCAAACTTGGACGATCCAGTCTTCAGTCGTGAATGGCACCAGGGTTCCAATTCCGACGGGCTATACGCTGGGTTTGACGGCTGCGGATATCGCGAGTGGCTATCTGCCTACGGGCTATTCCCTCACCGGGCTGCAGGGCCAGAAACTTCTCTACGCCCTCAACCCCGACCTGGCCGATTCCTCTTGCGACGATACGAACCCGTCGGCGACCTGTTTGAGCCAGATGTCGACCCGTCTGTCGAATGCCTTGGTTGCGAAAATTCCGCGTGTCATGCGCGAACTCGGCAACCGCGACCGCTATAACGCGCTGATCGCCATCGAATACAAGCCGAGCGAAGATCTGCATGCCTATTTGGACTTCCAGTACGGCAAGATCGCCAACCATTACGACCGCAGCGCTATGGGCTGGGGCGTACGCACGGGCAACGGCTCGACCCAGATGATCCCCGCCAATCTGAAGCTCAGCAAGCAATGGCTGAACTCCAGGGTGACCAACGGGTTGGGCGGCGTTGTCGCAACCGGTACATTCTACAATCCGACCTACAGCGTCGAAGCGCGCGACTATCACGAATTCGGCGACTTCGTGAGTATCAACCCGGGTGTGGAGTGGCAGGCGAGCGAACTGCTGAAGATTTCCGCCGAAGTCTACTATACCAAGAGCGTGTATTGGCGCCGCAATCCGACCGTGATGGTGGCCACCTGCAACAGCACTACGCTGAATTCGGCCTATGCTTCTACGGCTTCTTGCACGAATGGCTTCCCGACGACGACCGGCACCGTGGCTACGATCGATACGACCGGTTCTTATCCGAAGACGACGCTGAACATCAGCTATAACGATCCGAAAAACTTCGAATGGACCACCGGCCGCGTGAACTTCACCGCGGATAGCCGTTGGACCACGACGAACGGCGCGCATCTCGACGTCGTCTATGGCGGCGACACGTTGTCCATCAAGGCGGGTGCCGCGTATGACGTCAACTATCGTCTGACCCGTTCCGCCGGCGACATCGGTTGGCAGAACATGATTTGCGGCGGCAACGCCAATTATCCGTCGTTCGGCTCCAATAACACGTCCATGCCGGGCTGCACAGGCCAGGCGTCTGATGGCACGTCGACTTGGAAGCCGATCGGCTGGACCAACAACTATACGGGTTGGGGCACCGGCTACACCACGGGTGCTGCCGCTCTGAAATTCTCGGGTTCGCTGATTCCGACGTCGAAGTTGTATAATTATCTGCGGCCCGGCGCCGATGGGTTCATCGCCGTCGACTACGACAAGGTCTACCGGGACTCCAACTATTGGACCGTCCTGAATACCGGCAGAAATGCCATGAAGTGCATACCGCACTGCGATTGGCTCGGTAAGCCTGGCGACAACATTGCGACTCTGCATCCGGCATCTCTCGGACAGCAGATCGACGAACGGGGCATCGGCTTCTATGGTAAGGCTGTCGGCGCAATCGACGTTGGCGATCATCGCGTGCGTTACGATTTCGGCCTGCGTTGGGTTGAAGTACGTCAAGCCCTCACGGCAGCCGGTTCGCCGGTCACCGACACCCGCAACTACGGTGCCGATGGCATAAGTGGTACTTCGGACGATTTGGCGGACGGCGGCAAATACGCGTCGACCTATAATCCGATCGTGACGATGATACACAAGTATCATGCCTTCCTACCGGCGTTCTCGGCGGTTTACGAAGTGTCCGACGACTTCCAGCTCCGTGCTTCGCTGTCTCGCACCATGACTCGCCCCGATCCGGGCCAGATGGGTGTGACGATGACCTTCAGCGATCCGACGGTGTCGGGCGCCTCGTTGGGTAATCCTAAACTGGCTCCCTACTACTCGAACAACCTTGACCTCGGCGGCGAACTCTACACCGGTGGTGAAGGATATTTGGGCTTCACGTACTTTAGGAAGTCGATTAGCGGGTATCCGATCTCGGCCATAACCAAGCGGACCTTCTCTTATCTGGCACAGTACGGCGTTACCTACTCCTCGCTGTACGATACGCAGAGAACGGCCTATGCGAACGGCGGCACGACCGGCGTGTCTTGTAACTCCGATGCGACCTGCGCCAATCAATGGGTTAACGTCACCCAGACGATCAACCTGCCCGGTTTGTCGATCGTAGACGGCCTCGAACTCAATCTCGTCCAGCCTTTGGACTTCCTTACCGAAGAATATCTCGGCATCAAGGGCTTCGGCTTTACCGGTAACGTCACTATCATGGACCAGAAGGGGACGCAGAGCCTCACCACAAAGAAGATGACTGGTATTCCTCCGTATCAGTACAACATGACACTCTACTACGAAGACAACGGCATCATGGTCCGCGGGTCCTACACCTTTATGGGCAAGACCTATAATGCTGATGGCAGCGCGGTCGGCAATGTCTGCTTGACGGCGGTTGCAAGCGGCGCGCAGCCGACCAATTGCCCGGATGGCGCTTACATGTACGGCAAGGAGTACGGTCAGTTTGACTTGTCGAGCAGCTTGAGGCTGTCCAGGCTGTTCGGCGACCTGCCGAGCGATCCGGAATTGACCTTCAATATCACGAACCTGTTCAATGCAAAGCAGCGTTCGTACATCCAGTACACGGATGCGATTAAGAGCTACTACGATGCGGGCGCGACCTACATGGTAGGCATTCGCGGTTCGTTCTAAGTTAAATAAGTATCTCCTATGGGTTTTGGCGGCATCTGGAAACAGGTGCCGCCATTTTTTTGTCGAGTACCAAAAATTCGGTTGTCTATGGTGCCGCGCCTTCAGACGGAAACGGCGCGCCGCTCTATCCCTTTGGTTGGTCGCAACTTTACGCGCAAAACCAATTCCACATTTGCGCTCGTTGCTCTAATCCGAACTACCAACGGCAGTCGCGAACGGTAGGTATGAAATCTATGATTTTCGATTGGGAATTGAAAAACTCTTCGGCTTCTGACCGGCTTGGTGCAGTTCCCACATATGACGATAAGCGTCCTCGATATGAAGACATAGCGTTTGCACGTCGAAAAAAGGCGCAGACGCGCGGTTGCGTTTAAGTTTATCGCGCATGGCCGTCAACCGTCCGGGCATTGTCGCAATTTCAAACGCGATTTTTTCGTAGCTTTCAAGGTCCGGAGCGATCAATTCCGCCAAGCCCGCGGCGGAAAGCAGACTTGCGGATACGCGACTGGCAAAACTTTTACCAAAGCAGGTGACGATTGGAACCCCGGCCCACAGCATATCGCTCGATGTGGCATGACCGCAGTAAGGAATAGTATCGAGAACCAGATCCGCAAGCGCTATCCTAGCATGATGTGCCGCCCGTTCCGGCGTCCTGTCGGCAAAGATCAGCCGCGACCGATCGATCCCGCGCGCCTCCGCTTCCGAAAATAAATGTCTACGGGCCTCCTTGTTGGCAACACTGAGCCACAGCACGCTGCCGTCTACATTATTCAGTAACCGCATCCATACGTCAAAAATTTCCGGCGAAATTTTGTTGGGATGATTGAACGAACAAAAGACAAATCCATGCTCGGGCAATCTCTCGCTACTACGTGACGGCAATACGAAATTGTCGTGGCGGTTGGTATCGCTCGGTAAAAAACAATTCGGCAAACGAACAATTTTTTCGCTGTAATACCGTTCAAATTCTGGCGGTATCACGATCGTATCGGCCAGTATGTAATCGACATAGTCGGCACCAGTGGTGCCTGGAAAACCAAGATAAGAGACGATAATCGGTGCCGGTCGGCTCGCAAGCGCCTGCACACGGCTACCCTCGGTATAGCCTGCCAGATCAACGACAATATCGACCTGTAGATTGGCCAATCTTCCGACCCATTCCAAATCGCTACATCCGCCGCATTCAATAAAATGATCGAAGGCATTGCGGATGCGATTGCGAATGTCGCTCTCGGGTGCGTTACGCAAACAAATGCCATAGGTTTCGAATTGCGATTTGTCGTGAAATTCGATCAAGTTGACAAGTTGGTATGCAACGACATGATCGTGATAATCCGGCGAAACGTAGGCAATGCGTAGCCGATCACTAGCTTTTCTTGCATGTATTTTAGGCGATTGTCCGATATTCGATCTGGCGGCGCGACGTGCCGCACATAGATGCGCCTGCGGCTCGTCAGCAGCTGCTAAAATGGTAAGTGGGGAAATTTCCTGTCCGGCAAGGCATCTGCAAATAAGGTCCGCGGTTTCATTTTTACGGTCTCTCCAATCGCATAAATGCGATTTGACGGAGTAGCGTTCTCCAACGGCCCGTTCAAGACCCGGATCGGCTATAACGCTGCGGTCGAGGTCGGCTAAAGCATCCGCCCATTTCCCTGCTTTAAATAATAAATGGCCACGATACAGTAATGCCTCGGCATAATCGGGTTTCAAATCGATAGCACGGCAAAAATTATCTGTAGCTTGCTCGGTCATGCCCAATTCAAAATAGGCGACCCCAATGCGGAAATACGCAAGCGGTTGATTAGGGGCCGTCCGTAGCGTGCGCTGTAGGCAATTTATCGCCGCCTTCCAATCCGCACGGTATGAAAACAAAATCGCCATACAGTGCAAAGTATCGCAATGCCACGGATCTTGCGCCAAGACGTTGCGATAGGCTACTTCCGCTTCCAGCAAACGCCCGGCACGATGTAAATTAACTCCTAAGGAAAAGAGGTTCTCAATCGAACTGTTCATTGCCGTCTAACCGAAAAATTATCCTCTGATCGCTTGTGCCCGCGCCTTAAGACAAGATCAGCGTATCGCTACGTTTTGTCTTAGGGTAGATGCCGGGGCGCGGCAATGCATCCGCGCAAATTACGCAATCCCACGATTGTACCAATATTGTACGGATATAATATGAAATCACTTTACAACTTTAAAGATTCCATGTCTTTGTAAAACAACGTTTTTTCCATTTGTGGAGATTATCTGCGTGTCCGTTGCCGACACCGTCGCGTTGCGAACGATCAGTCCTGATTTTGCCTCGATATGCACGTTATTCATGACGACGTTGGCGATTTCCCGTTCGGGCAAGCCGAACACGATGCCGGCAGCTTCGGCGCCTGTAGCCGCCAGTCCGTCGATCGTGATGTCATGAATGTCCGGGGTCTGGTTGGCGACGAAGGGGCGCGCCTTCTCGTTCTCCGGCGGGTACATCAGGTCGAGGATCATCATGCCGCCGGTTTCGAGTTCGTGCTTGGCTGCGTTCAGGTCAAGCGGCGCATACTGAAAATAGCTTGAAATGGTGAGTACGTTCTGGACATCTTGCATGGTATTGTTGCGAATGACGATATCCGACACCTCGCCACCGTAGCCGCGCCGCGTTTTTATGCGAAAGCCGTGCAGCGAGCCGAAGAATTCGTTGTTCTCCACTAGAACGCGGCGGATACCGCCCGACGTACCGCTGCCGATGGATATACCGTGACCGGCATAGATCTTGTTATTGCGGATCACGATGTCTGACACTGCCGCATCGGGGTACTTGGGATCGAAACCGTTGCCCTTTATGGCCACAATGTCATCGCCGCAGCTAATGACGTTATCCTCGATCAGTATGTTGTGACTGTTGCCCGGGTCGATGGCGTCGGTGTTAGGAGACGGCGCAGGCGAAAGAATCGATGTCTTACGGATGGTGACGCCGTCCGTGTTGTTCAGCACAACGTGAAAAGACGGCGCATTGGCGAATGTAACGCCATCCAACAGTAAGTTCTTTACGTTGACGGCAAGCAACAGTCTCGGCCGCGTGACCTTCTGGCGCTGATTGGCGGCTCCCGAATGTGCAGCTTCGGATTCGCGCCAGTAGGTACGCATCCACTCCCACCACACGTTGCCTTGGCCGTCGAGTGTGCCTTCGCCGGTAATCGCAACATTCTCTGCATCGCGAATGTTGACGAGGGCAAAATCGGCGTTCTTCCCTTCGGGCGATACAGGATGTTCCGTCGTACCGTAGAGCGTGGGATCGGTGGCAAACTGTACGACTGCGTATTTAGCCAGATCGAAACGAATATTGCTTTTCAAAAAAAGCGGACCGGAGAAATACCACCCCCGAGGCACTTCTACGGTTCCTCCGCCCTTGGCTGTGCAATCGTCAATCGCTTTTTGAAAAGCCGCTGTCTCCGGTGTCAATCTTGCGCCAGCCGCGCCGTAATCGCGAATATTGCAAATCCGGTTAGGAAAGCTGACAGTCGCCTGTGCTTCCGCCGCGCCGGTAATAGAAATCCCTGCAAGCAGGAATACAGTGGCGACGGATACAATCTTACGAATATCGAACATCACATTTCCTCACGTTGCTATATCGGCGCGCAACCGAAACGAACCGGCAAGACAGCACAATTATTCGAATGCAACCTTCCGCACAACGCGCAGCACGACCGGCCCTATCAATCCCGAACGCGGCAGCGACGAATGTCGGTCAAAAAACTTCCAGGTTGCAAAGGTTGTACGTTTGCTAGGCCGAGGTTTGTTTTCAAGAAACCATTTCGGCCATGATTTAATAACCATGCCCCGATCGGGAACGGCAACCCATTCGCAGTCGTCAGGCAGTTGTTCGTCGCCTATCAATCGGTTAGCCCATAAATTGGTTACGTGAACTTCGACCAAATTCCTGCCGGGGCGCAACGCCGCGGTAATCGCCTGTCTATATGGCGGTTTCCACATAACGCCGAAATCGACGTGATTGATAAAAAGACGGGCTAGGTTCTTTACCTCGCCGAGATCGAGATAAACTTCGTTCGCATGCTCAAGCATGGCGGCGGTGACGTTGAATCCGCGTGCGTAAATCGCTGTGCCTGAAAAAAACCTCACGCCAGGATCACTATCATCCGACAGCGGCATCAGCTTGGCAAGGGCGGTGACTGCGGGGGCACCCGTATTCGGGGGAAATGTCACTTTCCAATCGGTGCTAATATCACGCGAATCCGGTAGCCGGGTGACATCAGCATGCAACACTCGTCCTGCGGCGGTCGTAATACTAAACCGACCGGGTGACCAAGCTTCGGTTCGAAAGCCGTCGTCGGTTCGCATAATCCGATCCGGTGCTAAGTTAGCACTAATCGCGATAGCACGATCGCCAGATGCAGGGCGGCGAAAGACGACAAATGCCGACCCGGACGGTTCCAAACGAAGCGGTAGTACCGTTACGTCGCCATCGCAGTTGTACAACGGCAAGAATTCGCAATGCCCGGTATCGGGATGCCACAACTCCGGCGCCTTGTCCTTAACGCGAAAGCGGCAAGTTGCCGTTGTTGCTTCTGTGCTCTGGTTGGAGACAAAATAAATATCGGCGTCCGGCGTGGCGTGATGGGAAAACCGCAAGGCGGGTGTTGCTCCCAGCGACGCAAAATCCGGCGGCACGCGCAACGCGGCCATCACGTCCGCAATCGACGCCCCCCAGTATACCACGCCCTTGCCGGAGCAATGATGCGTAACAATCCTACCGTCACAATCGCCCCAAAGCGTCGATACCACTCGGCGGTATTCCCGATCGCTTGTGCGTCCCTCGGCAAAACTTGGCGAAAAAAGCGGCGGTAGCCCAACGACGACGGCGCCCGCGTTCACCAATGCCGCAAGCTTGCGCACAACGGCAAGAGTAAGATGACGCGCGTCGGGCAAAACCAGCAAACGATAGCGGATACCGTTCTTCAGCACAATCGTGCCGTCGTCAACCTCAGCGGCAAGCAAAAAATCACGATTGACGAAACCGTAGTTGTAACCTTCGGGAACGACAGGCAGAGTAGAGCCGTTCCACCGCGACATGGCCTGGCCGTCTTCGCCGTCGAAGCAAAGAATGTCTACAACCGGCTTGCCCTGCTGTAAGAGAAACTGGCTGCGCGAGATATATTCAATCCAGGCGCTGCCGGGTTCCCACCACGTCTCGGTACGGTCGAAATGGAGACCATAGGGACCCATCGTCATGCCGGGAGCCTTGTCTAGCCAAGGCTGGTGAGCGAAGCGATGAAAATAAAAACGCGTTACGCCTTCGCAAAACTGTGCATCGCCGGTTGCCTTCAAGGCAAAGGGATCCAAAGTAAAGCGATCAATGTCAAATCGGCTGGTGAACGCTTCCGCACCGGCAATCGGGTTTCCAGACAATTGCGCGCTGGCGATAATCCGCCGGGTAATCGACAGGTTCTCCGGATACAGGTTTCCGGTCCAGAACTCTCCGATCGCCATGTCGCCTGCCGTGCCGGCTTCAATGATGCCGAACGGTCCGATATATGGTTCGGAGGCAAATTTCAGGCCCCGCTCGTGACAGCGGGTGCGAAACCGGCCGTAGTAGTTTTCAATGAAAAGGGCGGAAATGATATGCCGAAAGTCCCACAGCACGCGCTCGGTCGTCTCCGGTGTATCGACGATGCGTCCGGTCAGGGTCGGTAAAAACGGGATAATGTCGTAACCGCAGCGGTTGCGAAACTCGTCGCGAAACAGTCCGGTCCAGTTTTGCGGTCCGGCCTCATAGCTATCCACGAACAGCGTGGAAAAGCTCTTTCCCACGAAAGGGCCGATTTGGTCGAGCGCGGTGTTGAGCACACCGGAAAAATGCGCATCGACCGCCTTGGGGTTCATTTTGTCGATTTCAAGGCCGCTGCCCTCAGGTTCGGGGTGCATACTGGTCGAACCGTTAGGGGCATAGCCGAAACGCAAGATCGTCCAATCGCCTGCAGGTGCAACCCAGTCCAACGTACCGTCCGGCCGCATGTGTCTCGAAATATCAATAATGTCTTGCTTGCGATAGCTTAACTCTGGCGGACAATCTTCGTTCCAGCGCGGGACGAAGCGGTCCATCAAGGCAAATCCTGCTTTGGCAGCCCAATCGGGTAGGCGATACCCGTTGAGAAGATCAAGACGGCTAACGACAAATGGAATGCTGTCTAAAACTTCGCCGGTAAAGGCCAGTCGGAAAAAGCGCGCCGTAACCGGTGAAAAATTGATATTGGGCATCCCCCGTCTGGGCAGCACAAAACTTGCCGCCGGTCGGTAGGTCTTTCCGTCGTCGGAAACCTCTAGGGTGCAGGTAACCGCCCCATGTCCAGCAACGGAAGCAAGGCACAGCGAACGCGCGGTAAAGGGGCGGCCGAACGACAGCGTGATATACTGCGGCGTTTGATTGGGCGTAGGAAATGAAAGATTCAACGGCATCGTTCTGCCGGTAAACGGACGCGGTGCGTCATGGGGCAGGCTAGTGGCGATACCGACGTTCATATCCTCGAACGCTTGTCGTTCCGCTGCGGGTGTTCTTACGGCGAGGACGGCAATGTCGCGATAATAAGGGCCATATTCGCCGGCTGCCGGCTTAGGCAGACACTTGACGAAGCGAACGGGGCCACGAATGTGGGTTTCGTCCCACACTACGGTCTGCATGCCGAGATCGGGGGTAATCCACGGTCCGCCGGTCGCCGACCAGCCGGAAGCATTGTGCATACCGAGTTCAAGCTTAAGTCGATCCGCTTCGGCGGCGGCGTGGCGCAGCATGTCGCGCCACAGTGGGCCGGCATATTTCACCGGGCCGGGCGGAACCTGATAGCTTAAGCTGTAGATCATCGCCCCGCTCAGGCCGATGCGCTTCATCGCTTCCAAATCCGCAGTAATGCCTGCCTTGGTGACGTTGCCATCCATCCAATGCCACAGGGTAAACGGTTTGGCTTGCGGCGGCGGCGCTGCAAAACCGAGATTAAGGGCATCCTGCTTCATATCGTTCGAAGCGAATACGGCTGGAACGTCTTCGGCGGCGGATGCGGAAAAACGCGAGGCTATCAGTCCGGCTGCCCCAAACATGCCCGCCCTAAGAAATTTGCGGCGTGGGATGGTCGGCAATTTGGCCATCGGTTGCTCTCCTCCCGGTTTGGCGCGTATTATTTTTTCGCGCCGAAGCAGCCATAGAGGGCTACCAGTGCAAAACCCACCGCAGGCAGCAAGAACGCCGCCGGCATGCCGTAGGCATCGCCGATCATCCCCATCGGATAAGGCAGAGCGACTCCGCCGCCGATAGCCATTACCATGATCGAAGAGGCTCGTTTG
>WSSedL1CaDRAFT_10001901_pt1 | contig 11389 bp, 7 predicted proteins | sample WetSurSL1Cattail_FD_9464 | JGI IMG/M metagenome (IMG submission 9464)
CTTCGGAATCAATGACCTCCGCCGTAGCCTCGGGATCCTCAAAGTACCCAAGCATTACATTTTCGCCGCGCGCAATAATTTCACCCATTCCATTCTCATCAGGAGCGTCAATTGCCACCTCGATTCCAGCCAAAGGATAGCCAACCGTACCGGGTGCATGTTCAAAATCGTTTGTGGCAGTTATTAACGGTGAAGTCTCAGTAAGACCAAAGCCCTGGACCAGGATGAGTCCCATTTTCTCAAACCCGATGACCACTGCCGGATTCAGAGGCGCAGCTCCGCACGCGGCAAGTCTCAAACCCGGTCCCAGCTTGTCAAATACACTTTTGAATATCAATCTCCTCAAATCAATCCCAACAAATCGCAATACATCGGAAACCTTCGTCAGAATACGGATCATTTTTGCCTTGCCCGACTTTTGAATCCCATCCTTTAATTTTTTATACATAGCCTCCAATATGGCAGGAACCGCAACAAGGATCGTAACTTTGTATTCGCGAAGGTTTTGCTGAATGAACCTTACTCCTTCGCAGTAGGCGATACAAACACCGCAGTGTACCATAAACATCAAGCCGACGGAATTTTCGAAGGTATGATGCAGGGGAAGCAGCGAAAGATGCACATCACCCGGTCCTGCATGAATGATTGTTGTCATGCTGGTTACATTTGCCGCAATATTCGAATGCGACAGCATGACCCCTTTTGATATGCTTGTTGTCCCTGATGTAAAAAGCAGGATGGACATTTGATCCTTATCGATGACTGCATCAATAAAAGATCTGTCACCGCGCTCCACTAAAGCTCTTCCCTTTTCGATCAAATCCGGAAGAGCTTGAAATCTGGGGCCCTGGCAATTTGTCCCCACAGCATTTTCCATGCTTATATAATATTTTATTCTGTCATTTGTTTTTGAAATATCTTTCATGATCTGCTCAAAAGCAGCCGTATAAAAAACGACCTCGACACCGCCTCTTACCAAAAGGTTTTCCACTTCATTCCGTGGCAGATTCTTGTCAAGAGGTACTGCCACTCCTGTTCCGTTTATAATCGAAAAATAACATGCACACCACTCATACCTGTTTTCACCAATAACAGATATTCTCGCACCCTTTAGTCCCATGGACAGTAATGCAGTGCCGAGACAGTCGATATCCCTGTCGAACTCAGCATATGTTTTTCCGGTGATTTTCCCTTCCCTGTCTTTAAACTTAAAAGCCGGCGCATCCTTATATCTGCTTGCGCTGCCCTTCACCAATTCCCTGAGATCCGTAATCTTTCCGGGTTCATAGTATCCTAGTCCTCTAACAACTCTTCTTCCGTTCATATTAGATATACTGATCCCCTTATTCATAACCGTCTCCCAATCAACCCCAGATTTATTATCACCATTATCGTTTATATAACCTGATATTATTACCTGGTTATAATTGTATCGCTTATTCAATACATTTACAAGCAGTAAATAAGTACACAAAAAAATGCTTACCAATGTTCTTATGCAAACAACCAGCTATAATATTTATTTGTCTTTATGACTTTTATTATCCTTGGATCTATAAATTGTAAATCTTCTTCCCCAAAACCGAACATATCAGAGAAACGGCCAATTCGCCTGTTATATTGGCATGATCAAGGATCGGATTCAATTCAACAAATTCCAGAGACAATAGTTTAGGCCGCAAAGACAGCATTTCTGCTGCAAGATGTGCTTCCCTGTAGGTCAGGCCCCCTTTTACAGCAGTTCCGACCCCGGGAGCATCCGTAGGTGTCACTACATCCATGTCGAAGCTTAAATGAAAGCCTTCCGTTCCGTTTTCTACAATATCAAAGGCTCTGTTCATGATCTTCCTGAGCCCATACATGTCTATATCTTCCATTGTAAAAACAGTAACGCCGGATTTTTTCAGGAGCTGCGCCTCTTCATCATCCAGCGATCTGGCGCCTATGATAACAATCTTTTCCGGGTCGATATATTGTACTGTGTCAGGTTTGAAGCTTGTCATTTCAAGCATGCCCATACCGGCTGCCGCAGCCAGAGACATGCCATGAAGGTTTCCGGACAAGGTAGTCTTCTCGGTATTAAAATCTCCATGGGCATCCATCCATATAATGCCCACATTTTTATATACACTCTGGACTCCAAGCAGCGTTCCTGCTGCTATACTGTGATCACCTCCAAGAACCAGCGGCATGTTGCCCTCTTTTAAGCTGGCAGCCACCATGCCGGAGAGCGTTTTATTAACATTTCTGATTTCACGTACATATTTGGGTTTGGCAGAGGTGACAGGAATATCACTGTGGCATTCCGGCACCGGTACATTAATATTTCCCAAGTCCCTGTAGTTGATATTCATTTTCCTTATCGCCTGCATGAGCCCTGAATAACGTATTGCGCTGGGACCCATATCTACGCCTCTCCTGTCAGCTCCCAAATCAACCGGCACTCCAATCACATCAACATTCATGAGCATCTCTCCCTATGCTCCTATTATAAACAAAAGCTGCGGTATTTACAATTTTTTGATTACCCTGTGGCCATTGGAATACTGGGAGCAGCATGATACTCAATAATGGCACATACCTGCCGTCTGAGTTTGCCATTACAGCAATCCTTACGGTTCCGATCATCAAACCGGTCAAGCTGCCTGAAGCAATGAGGGGATAAACACGGGAATCAACGATTAATACGGTTGCTGAAAGCTTAAAATTGTGATATACCCAAATATATCATTCAAATAGGGGGCTTAAATGAAAAAGATTTTACTTCTTGAAGATGATTTGAGTCTGATTGAAGGTTTGAAGTTTTCTCTGACAAAGAATGGCTATGATGTAACGGTTTCACGTACCGTAAAGGAGGCGAAGGAAAATTTCGCTCCGGATCTGTTTCAACTGGCCGTTCTTGATCTGATGCTTCCCGACGGCAGCGGCTTTGATGTCTGTAAAATCATTCGTGAAAGCTCCGGCATTCCTGTCATTTTCCTGACTGCTTCCGATGAGGAGGTTAATATCGTCATGGGACTTGATATCGGCGGCGACGACTACATTACAAAGCCCTTCAAGCTGAATGAACTCCTTTCAAGGATAAATGCGGCATTAAGGCGTTCCGGTACTGTTAGTGAACAGGTGTCGGAATTGAACTCAAACGGGATAAAAGTAAAGCTTCTTGAAGGAAGGGTTATTAAAAGCGGAACCGATCTGGAATTGACATCCGTTGAGTACAGGCTGCTCTGCCTCTTTATGCAAAACCCGAGGGCTGTACTTTCCAGGGATCAGATCATGCGGAGACTTTGGGACTGTAATGAGAATTTTATAGATGACAATACTTTAGCCGTCTACATAAGCAGGCTGCGGGACAAAATCGAGGATACTCCGAAACAGCCGGCTTTCCTGACAACGGTCCGCGGTATGGGGTATAGATGGAACCTCATGTGAAAAACAGGAAGCGATAAGGAGTATTTATGAATCTCTTTGTTGACAGAAGTATTCGAAGGCTGTTCACAATGCTGGTTTTGATTTTAGTTGCAGCAGCTTTCGCAAGTCAGATGATAGTTAATTATAATGCACAATTGTACAAGAACTTAACGCTGCAGAACGATTACGGCCTGGCAGGAGCACTGCTTGAAGGCAATCCGGAGCTGGCTGATGAAATTCAGGCCGCCTTTCATGCAAAAGTATCGGGGGCGGCTGCGGAACGAGGCAGAGAACTGCTTGAGCAAAGTGGATACAAGGGGACAATTGATATTCGTTTAATCCCTGAAGCCGATGCAGCCAGGGTGAACGGCAGGATTGGTTTCATAATACTTTCCTGCCTGCTGATACCGGGCATCCTGTTGTGCGTTTATTTGTATGTTTCCGGACAGGATAAAAAAATCGAAAGCTATAATACGGGTATACAAAAGATCATGAAAGGGGACACCGCAATAAGGCTTGAGGAACATGAAGAGGGCAGCTTGTCCAAATTTGCGGCTTCTATTAATCAACTGGTAACATCCTTGAATACACATATAGAGAAAGAAGTACAAAGCCGAATATTCCTGAAAGACATCATCGCCAATATTTCACACCAACTGAGAACTCCGCTGACTGCTTTAGGAATGTATATGGAAATAATGAAAGAAGAAAAGGTTGATAATGAAGTTGTAACAGGATTTCTGTATAAAAGCGAAAACGAACTGGAGCGCATGGGAGGATTGACTGCGAATCTCCTGAAGCTGGCGAAGCTTGACGCGGGAATCATTGAACTTAACAAGGCGGAGCATTCAATAAACGGGATAGTGGAAGAAGCAGCCGGAAGCCTTGGAACCAGAATGGCTTTAGAAAAGAAGCATTTCGAGATTATTGCGGAAAGCAGCGTTCATTATCTGTGCGACCGTGAGTGGATGCTGGAGGCATTCAGCAACCTGCTCAAAAATGCAGTGGAGCATACCGGAGAGGGCTGCCGGATAGAGGCGGAGATAGAGGCGGGCCCACTGATGGTGAAGGTAATTTTCCGTGACAATGGAGAAGGGATATACCCGGATGATATAAACAATATTTTTAAAAGGTTCTACCGGAGCCGCCATTCGCAGAACAAACAGGGTACAGGCATAGGACTCACACTTTCGAAGTCGGTCATTGAGCTGCATGACGGCTATATTACTGTTGAAAGCGCTCCGGGAAAAGGGACTGCATTCACGATTCACCTTCCAATACTTACAAATCTGTAAGACAGGATTCATAAAAGAGTAAGAATTCAGCGCTATTCTGTTATTGTACCGGATGTGGCGCCATATTGAACTCTTCAAATTATTGTATGAGACTATGGCATGGCAGGCAACAGCAGGAACCGATAACACATGCGGAACAAAAACAGAGCGGAGTGAGGTAGAATTGTGGAAATTTTAAAAGCGGTCAATTTATCAAAGAATTATGGTGAGGGTAGTACAAGGGTTGAAGCATTGAAGGATGTTTCATTCTCTATCAATAAAGGTGAATTCATATCGGTCGTCGGACCTTCAGGCTCAGGGAAAAGTACGCTTCTGAACCTTCTCGGCGCATTGGATCTGCCTTCTTCGGGCAAGGTAAGCATAGATGGCAGAGCGCTTTTTACGATGAAGGAAAAGGAGCTGTCCATATTTCGCAGGCGCAATATAGGCTTCATCTTTCAGGCATACAATCTCGTGCCGGAGCTGAACGTCGAGGAAAACATCATCCTGCCGATTCTTCTGGATTATAAGAAACCGGACGGGGAATATATTGATGAACTGCTCAAGGTGCTTGGACTATCGGACAGAAGGCAGCACCTTCCAAGCCAGCTTTCGGGCGGTCAGCAGCAGCGTGTGGCAATCGGCAGGGCGCTGGCGGCAAGACCTGCGATTGTGCTTGCTGATGAACCGACTGGAAACCTCGACAGCAAAAACAGCAGGGAAGTCATCAATCTGATGAGGCTGTCCGTGGAGCGGTACAACCAGACATTGATCATGATCACCCACAACCAGAATTATGCGTCGTTTGCGGACCGTGTCTTCAGTGTCGAGGACGGAATGGTAACCGAGCTTGGGGGTGTTGCTGTATGAAGCGCTTCACGGAGCTTGTGCCGAAATATCTGTCGGCGCATAAGAAGAAAACAAGGCTGGTCGTTATGGGCATTGCCATATCTGTTGCATTGATTACAGGGATTTTTTCCATGCTGGATGCGATGCAGCAATTTGAAATTATTCAGATGAAGCATGATGAGGGCAATTACCACCTCCTCCTCAAAAATCCTACCGATGAAGAGGTATCTTCCATACGGAGCAGGGTGGACGTTCAGAATTGCGGACATATTAATGGACCCGCCAAGGTGTCAATCAAAGGTGTGACTTGCTGTCTGTATGCATTTGAGGAAGAGTTTGCTCCCAATCTTGATGTTAAATTTCTGGAAGGCAGCTATCCGTCCGGCAAAAATCAAATTATGGTTGAAAAATGGGCTGTAGAGAAACTGTATCTGAATGTGAAGGTCAATGATACTGTAAAGGTCCTATTGCCGGATAACACGGAAAAAGAATTTACAGTAAGCGGTATTATCAGTGATTACAGCTCATTGAAGTCTAAAGGGACGCCTGGAATCTTTACCTCTGTAGAGACCTTGCAGGAATTGAATATTAAAGACCTGAGAAGTATATTTTATTTGGAAATGAAAAAAGGCGTCAACGTCCTTCAAGCGGAAAAGGAGATCAAAGCGGCCCTGAAGCTCAGCAGTGGCAGGATGCAGCGCAACGAGTACCTGCTGGCGGTTATGGGGCAGAGTGAAAACAAGGAAGTATTCGCGATATATTATGTCGGAGCGGTATTGTTTTTTATCGTACTGATCGCCGGGGTCGTAATGATTTACAACACCTTCAACATTTCTGTCATGGAGCGTGTTAGGCAATTCGGCCTTTTAAGGTGCATCGGCGCATCACGAACGCAGATCAGGCAGCTTGTCCGGAGGGAGGCCTCTTTATTGATGCTTAAGGCCATACCTGCAGGTGTGCTTGCCGGCTTTGCCATCACCTTCGGTTGTACGGCAGTACTCAAATACTATAACAGCAAATATTATGGAGATATCAGGCTGTTCAACCCCAGCCTGATCGGTATCGGCGCGGGAATCCTCATTGGCATGCTGACTGTTTTCACAGCATCTATTCTGCCTGCAAAAAAAGCATCCCGTATTTCCCCTGTGAATGCGGTATCCGGCAGCAATGAAATAAAGCCGCGCAAGAAAGTAAAGAAGGGTCTGCTGACTAAAATATTCCATGTCGAGACGGCAATGGGAATAAATAATGCGGCAATGAAAAAGAAAACGTTGTTTCTCATGTCTTGTTCCATTGCAATCAGTATTATCATGTTTCTGGGCTTTCAGGTGTTTATTGATATGCTATACGGAGGAATGAAGATGACAAAGCCTTATACACCGGACATGTCAATCATTTCGGAACAGGGACTAAAAAATGACCTACTTGGGAAAGTGGCGGAAATAGATGGCGTCAAACGGGCGTATGGCAGAATGTTCGGGTATGCTGATGTTACCTTTGCCTACGACAGGCTTACAGATGAATATAAAAAGCTGATCGGCGGAATTCAAATAAAGAAGGATGGTACTTTTGACGCGCCTGAAAGCTCATGGCTGATTTCATATGACAGAAACCAGTTGAATTGGGCCAAACAGGATCTGATTGAAGGCTCGCTTGATGAAGGGGAATTGAATGCTCAGAATGGTGTGATAGCAGTGGTAATGAACCTGAGAAAGAGTATTACGTGGGAAACTGCGGACCTTAAGCTTGGAGACACGGTTCATGTAAAGACCTCCTCCGGAGTAAAGAAGTTGAAGGTGATGGGAATTTTACGTTCCGTACCATTCGGTGATTCCAAACTGAACATGGCTACATTCATTACCACGGAGAAAATATATACCGCGCTGACAGGCGATTCTACCTATGATATTATTGACATCCAGGTAAAAAACAGGTCGCAGGAGAACACGGCCGATAAAGTCAAGGCTATGGTCGAAGAGCCTATGGAATTCAGGGATTTCAGGCAAAAGAACACTGAAAATGACCAGACTTTTATGACGATGGCTATATTCGTATATGGCTTTGTAGCTTTAATTGGTCTGATCAGTATAATAAATATAATCAACACGATGAATACGAGCATCGCTTCAAAGACGCGATATCTGGGTGTAATGCGTGCTGTAGGCATGGATGGAGGCCAACTTGGCAGGATGGTTCTGACGGAAGCTGCAACATACTGTGTCATCGGCAGTGTGTCAGGATGTGTGCTGGGCTTGCTGCTGCAATGGAAAATGAGTCATGAAATGCCTTCGCGGCTCCATATCACATGGGAATTTCCTACAGCGCAGATAGCCATCATACTGGCACTGACACTGACTGCAACTGTGATTTCCGTAATAGGCCCAATCAAGAGAATAAAAGAGAGAGGCATAAACGAAGTAGTCAGTTCGCTGTAACCCGGGCAAGCAAAAATAAAGGAGAGAGACATAAACGAAGTAGTCGGTTCGCTTTTGCCTTTCTTCTATATTCTTTCTTTATTACGCATCATCATTCTGAAGTACACACACGGTTTCTTCCGGTTGATTTGGCTTTATACATTGCATTATCCGCCTGCATGATCAATGAATCAATGCTCTCTTCCAATCCGCTGATAGGCGATGCCACGCCGAAACTTGCTGTTAGTTTTATTGGCTCATCTACATTCTTGATCTCGATTGATATGACTTCAACAGACCTTCTCATCCGTTCAGCAATCATTACCGCCTGTTCCCGATCTGTATTCGGTAAACAAATAACAAACTCTTCGCCGCCATGTCGTCCTATAAAATCGTACGGTCGTATGCTTTTTAACAAATCTTGTGTGAATTTCTGCAGGATAACATCTCCTACGAGATGTCCGTAAACATCATTAATTTTTTTAAAATAGTCAATATCTATAAGCAGTAAGCTTACAAAATACTTTTCTCTCCTTGCACGGTTCAGTTCTCCAACAAAGCGTTCCATAAAGGCACGTCTGTTCATTATGCCGGTCAGGTAGTCCGTATTTGCAAGCTTCTCAGCTTCTAATTTCGCATTTTCCAATTCTTCTTCTATTTTTTTTCTGGAAGTGATATCTTGTATCTGTCCAATAAGGTACTGTGGTTTTGAATCGGCACCATTTACAATGGACATACCTAAAAGTGCCCAGATAACACTTCCATTCTTATGCAAATAACGATTTTCAAGTATTAAATTTGATATTTCGCCAGCAAAAAGCTGTTTCAAGGTATCAATGTTTCTGGCCAAATCATCAGGGTGCGTTATTTGCAGGTAATGCATATTTACCAGCTCTTCTTCAGAATAACCAATCAGATCACACAAGGCACGATTCACCTTTAAAAACAACCCATCAACGGAATAGATGCACATGCCGATCGCCGCACTATTAAAAGCTATTCTATAACACTCCTCACTATCTCCGATCTGCTCCCCCATTTCTTTACACTCCTTCCTAAACCGGTTTTCTCTAACTATATTATTCGACAGAATATTGCGTATTCCTTTATTTAACAACTTCTTCTTACATATTCATGTTTGCCAATCCCTGCACTTACGAATAAATCCCGGAAACATCGGGCTCCACTCGATTTAAGCCGGATTTGTTTCGCAAATGGCCTAAATAAAAACCTGCCGGAAATCCGACAGGTTTTTAGAGGGTTTATCATTTATAGTAAGTTTATTTGAATGGGTTTTCATCCTTGTACAGCATAACTTCGGGCTGATTGAATGCTACATCCCCTACTCCAAGCATCTTCATAGCTGCAAAAAGCACCTTCCCCACATGTTTGAAGGCCACTCCGCCGTGGTGCGGATATCTTTTGGCAACAAGTACATGCCTGTAGAACCTGCCCATTTCCTTTATGGCAAAAATACCGATGCCACCGAAGGACTTTGGATCCAGGTCGATAATCCCGCCTTCCGCCACATAACTCTTTAATACCGCATCTGCTGTACTCTGGAGTCTGAAGAAGGTAATGTCCCCCGGACGTATTGTCCCCTCAAGCGTACCTCTTGTGATATCGGGTTCCTTGTCGGGTTCCAGAAGTCTGTGCATGATCAGCTGATATTTCATGGAGTAATTTTTCATGCTGCAGCTGGGCGTGTTTCCGCAATGGAAGCCCATGAACAGGTCGTTCAGTTTGTAGTCTCCCAGTTTGGCTTTGTTGTTATCATACATGTCTCTTGGGACAGTATTGTTGATATCAAGTAATGTAGCAGGCATTTTGGTAGCGCAGGTAATGATGTATTCGCTTAAAGCGCCGTAGATATCGGTTTCACAAGCGATCGGAATTCCTCTGGCAGCAAATCTGGAGTTGACATAACAGGGTACGAAACCGAACTGTGTCTGGAACGCCGGCCAGCATTTATTCGCAAATACCACATATTCCGACGCTCCCTTATTGCTTTCCATCCAATCGGTCAGTGTAAGTTCATATTGTGCAAGCTTGGGGAGAATTCCAGGATATCCGTTGCCCTGTCCCAGTTCCGCTTCCATCTCCTTGATGACTGCGGGGATGCGAGGATCATTTGCATGGCTGTTGAACGCTGCAAAAAGATCCAGTTCGGAATTTTCCTGGATTTCAACACCAAGGTCAAATAAAGGCTTGATAGGTGCGTTACATGCCAGGAAATCCTGGGGTCTGGGACCAAAGCTGAATATCTTCAGTTTTCTTACCCCGATCAATATTCTCGCGATATTTTCAAAATCAGAAATCATTGAAGCGATTTCGTCTGGTGTCCCAATGGGATATTCGGGTATGTATGGGTTCATGTTTCTCAGGCCCAGGCTGTAGGAAGCGTTCAGCATACCGCAATATGCGTCCCCGCGGCCACTGATCAAGCTGTCTTCCCCATCCTCTGCTGCAGCAGCAAACATAGCCGGGCCGGCAAATTTCTGTGCCAGTATCGTCTCAGGACCTTCCGGTCCGAAGTTGCCCAAATATACAACAAGTGCATTAGAGCCGGCTTTTTTCAACTCTTCCAGCGCTTTAAGCACGTCCCTTTCGTTTTCTACTACCGTCTTTGCTTCAAAAATACTAACTTTTGCAGCTTTGCATGCTTTTACAACCGCTTTTCTTCTGGTCTCGCTGAGCTGTACGGGAAAGCAGTCCCTGCTGACTGCAACTATACCAAGCTTCACTTCCGGAATATTTAACATTTAATAGCCCCCCTATCATTTTCAATACGGATTTATTATATCATTTGATATTTGTATGTACAATCACAATTAAGGTACTCTTCACACAGGTGTGCTTTATCCTGGGAGTCAGCTCGTAAACTCCTGGACATCGGGTTCTACATGAACCACGGCATCAATTACATCAAATTCGCTTTTTAAATGATTTTCAATATCTTCTGTGATTTTATGGCCTTCTGCGATATTCAGCGCAGCATCGACAATGATTATGACATCTACCATAATATTATTTCCATATACGCGGCCTTTGATATCCTTGACACTTTTTACACCAGGTACCCGGCTTATTATTTGTGTTATATTGACCAGATTCTTTTTATCAAAGCCATCCGTTAAATTATGAGTAGCCTCACGGAAAATATCCCAGCCGGTTTTACAGATCAATATACCAACAATTACTGCCGCTGCCGGGTCCATCCAGGGAAGTCCGAATTGAGAAGCAATTATTCCTGTTGATGTACCTATACCAACCCATGCATCCGACAGGTTATCCTTTGCTGCCGCCATAAGTGCAGAGCTTTTTATTAGAACTGCCAGCTTTTTGTTATAACGATATACGAAATAAATCACAATGGCACAGATCAAGCCGGTAGCCGCCGCAGCAATATCGGGTGTCTTCGCTTTAAAATAGATGATTGAA
>WSSedL1CaDRAFT_10001902_pt1 | contig 11388 bp, 12 predicted proteins | sample WetSurSL1Cattail_FD_9464 | JGI IMG/M metagenome (IMG submission 9464)
ATATACGTTCTTTTTTTTCACTATCCACCAAAACCACTTCCTCTATTCCATCGCACTCAATCAACCATGAGAGCAATAGTGAAGCAGGCTGCAAGGAACGCTTCATCTCAGGATAAGAGCATACTTCTTCAGTTATATCAACCGACGAGTGTGTCTCTTGGCAGAATGCAAGCATCTTAAAAAGAACGGTTCTATAGGCAGGTTCGGAAACTATTCTTTGATAAATTTTTGCCATAGCTTCTTCTAAGCTTTGTAACGAGACCTTTTGAGTCCTATCCATTTTCAATCCTTTACCTATCAAATCTAAATTCACCCTATTAACACGTTTACCCAAGAATCCTCTGGTCATAAGATTCTCTTACAAACAGATACAATAATGATATGTTTCTGTTTAGATTTATCGATTCATCTGTGTCATTATATGCTTCATTGCCACCTTTTGTCAAGACATATTTTATTAATTTATTATTCTTTTAATATCTCTTATAGTTTGCTATATCAATTTTTGTATAAAAATAGATTACTTATTTTGTTAAATATTTTCCAAAAGTATTTAAAATTAAAAATTAATCATTTATTTTTAGTAATTTTCAACAATTTAGTGCTAGAATTATCGTGATATATAATTTTATACAATGATAATTCTATTTTTTGATTGTGTGCTAGAGAAGTATTTAAAATTATTAAAAGTTTGGTAAGATTGTTCAAGATATCTTGTTTTTAAAGTGTTTTACATGTAATGTTTTATCATTAATGGTGTTGGCACGTTAAAGTGGACTGTATAGGGGGAGTTATTATGAGTAGAAAGCGTTCATCTTTTACGACTGAGTTTAAAACGCAGGTTGTGCTTGAAGCACTTAAAGGGGAACTAACCATTTCACAATTAGCTACTAAATATGCTATTACGTCTAAAAATATTCTCAATTGGAAACAACTCTTTTTAGACAATGCTACGCTTGCTTTTGAAGCGACTGACTCAACGAAATCGTCCAAAGCCGAACTTGCAAAGCTCAAAAAAGAGAATGAAAAACTAAACGCTAAACTCATTAATGTAGCTTCGCAAAGGGATGCGGCGATCACGCAACTTCAAGGACTCGATGTTGCTGTCAAAAAGAAGCTCATCGATACACACTACAGCAAGCTCTCGATTGCTAGACAATGCGAAATTATTAACCTAAATCGAACTTCTCTTTATTATGCGCCCAAACAAACCGATGACAAAGACGCAAAGATCATCAATCGAATTCAAGAAATTCATACAACTATCTCCTCTGCTTACGGCTACCGTATGATGCATCAGCAACTGATTAAAGAGGGGTATCGTATTGGTGTCAATAAAGTACATAAGCTTATGAAGACGATGGAGCTACAATCAAAACAGAAACAAGGTGATCAAAACAAGATTCATCCCTATCTCTTACACGATCTTGCCCTTGCAAAACCAACTAAATTATAGTTTACATGTAAACATATACTTATGGCTAAATACTTAGCTAATCAATAAATAATCTAAGGCAATGATCTCACGCTGTTTTCTAATCTCTAATGTATGGCTTCGCGAATTCATCAACCTTCTGTTATGCGCGATCGATAAGCTTTGCAATGTACGACACACCACATCTCGCTCTGTCATAACTTTTTCCACCATAAATGTTAATTTTTTATTCTCTTTAACATATTTTTCAACCCTTCGTTTTAATGCTTTTTTGGATCTTTGCGTCTCAAATATCTGTGAAGTATTGGCTAAGAATTGTTGTTTCCACATCGAAAGATTTTCAGCGGTTGTTCCATATTTAATGGCAATCTCTATGAGGTTAGGTTTTCCGTGTAGCAATTCAAGAACAATTTTTGTCTTTAGTTCAGTGCTAAAGGTTATGGGTGATTGATTCATAAATTCCTCCTTTATCCATTTGGAAATTATTCAATTTCCTCAATCTTAACACTAAAGCATCCAATAAGCAGTAAATGGTTGGTAACAATTCAAAATAGTTACACATTTGTATATTTTACGTTTATTTATGTTCTTGTAGATTACGCCAACCCCGTTATGATCGAATAAAAATGTTCAAAATACTTCTAAAATACTTTAATGTGACATTTAAAAATCGTCTTATATTTTTGAGATGAATGATTTATTTTAAAAAAAATTGAATTTATTTTTTTAATTTTATAACTTTAGAGGTATAATAAGTCCATGATAAAAATTCTACTGATTGAAGATGATGTCGAATTAGCGCGTCTCCTTCAACGCATACTTTTAACAGAAGAAGTCGAAACAGTGATGGCTTTTAATCCTGTCGAGGGGTTGAAAATCCTTGAGCATGAGACATTTGATGCCCTTGTGTTGGATCTTTCTCTACCTCAAATTGATGGCCTAGATGTCTGTCGCACCGTGAGGGCATCGTTTCCAGATCTTCCCATTATTATCTCATCTGCAAGGTCAGATACCGTCGATAAGATCATTGGTTTTGAATTAGGGGCAGATGACTATCTTCCAAAGCCTTATGAACCAATAGAATTAGCTTTTAGATTACGCGCTATTTTACGAAGAGGCATTCAAGTAAAAACATCTTCGGAAGTTTTTACTATTGATGAAAAACAACACGTTATCAAACGCAATAATCGTGAATTGAACCTCACAAAAGCTGAATATGATATTATGGCTTTTATGCTTGACAAGGAAGGTTTTGTTATCTCACGCGAAGAGCTTTTACTCAATATCAATTCGATTAAATTTCAAAGTGGCCTTAAAAGTATTGATGTGATTATTGGACGAATTCGTCAAAAAATAGGCGATGATCCCAAAAATCCTCATTCGATTCTCTCTGTCAGAGGCGTAGGGTATAAATTTATCAATGCGTAATATTTCAATTATTAAACTTATCTCCTTTTTTTTTATTTTGGCACTTGTCGTTATTAATCTCTCTTTTACCATTGAATACAACAGGCAAATTAAGGACTTAAACTACTTTACCTTTCAACGTTTTATGATGGGAATGCGCACGATTGGAGAAGAGCCTCAAAATAAGGATGATCTGCTTGCAGAGCTTGGGATTAAACTAAGTGATACTCCAAAAAATGAGATACGTACCAATGGCAAAAAGCTACTTGAAGATTCGTATTGTGATATGATTTCGTATCACAATACACTCTATTTTGTCCCACGAGATCCCCCTCCTCCTAAAAAGTCCATGGTTAAAATCATGCTATTAGCAGGCATTACTCCAAAGTCTGATGAAGAAGTCATTTCAATGGATGATCGACCAGCCCTTGAAAATTTAGAAAATTTTTCACTCAATCGTTTCTGGATTTTATGGGGAACCATGAATGTCGTAACCGTGATCTTTTTTATTATTGTCTTACGCAAGCTATTACGACTTCGTAATTTAAAAAGTGCTATTCGCGCGTTTGGTGATCAAACCACCTTTCAAGAAATTCCCGTAGATAGTAAAGATGAATTGGGAGAAATTGCGGCTGAATTTAATTTTGCTATGAAAAAAATTCACCTCTTGAAAGAATCTCGAACGCTCTTTTTACGCAATATTTTACATGAGCTTAGAACACCTGTTATGAAAGGAAAAATCCTTGCAAGCATTATTAAAGATGACGAGTTTAAAGGACAGCTTAGGCAGATCTTTATTCGACAAGAGGTTCTTTTAGGGGAAATGGTCAAAGTTGAAAAATTGGCTTCGAATGAATGGATATTATCAACCAAAGAGTACCGCTTGGTGGATATTTTAGACCATGCAATTGACCTTCTGTTGATACACGATACAAAGCGCATCTGTATTAATGCCGAAGATACGACGCCTATTCTTATGGCTGATTTTGAGCTTTTAGCCACAGCTGTTAAAAACTTACTGGATAATGCCCTCAAATACTCTAAAAATGACATTATCGTCGATATATGTCCCGACCATATTAGTATCTGCAGTGATGGTGAAAAAATTCCTGAACAACGGCTAGATTTTACACGCGCCTTTAACCGTGATATAGAAAGTACCAGTATTGGTTTGGGGCTTGGACTTTATATCGCAAACAGTATTATTTTAAAACACTCATTTGATCTTCTTTACCATCATGAAAATGGGAAAAACTATTTTCGCATCTTTTTTCAGCCTATCTCGCATAAGCCATACGAAGAAATTTCTGATGTAATAGAAAATCTTATACATTAATATCATTTGGAAACACTATGCAAAAAATCTATCTTGCAGGGCCTGAAGTCTTTTTACCCAATGCTTTAGAAATCGGTACTGCACATAAACTCCTTTGTAAGAAATACGGCTTTGAGGGGCTTTTCCCACTTGATAATACGATCAGCGGTCATAATCCCAAAGAGATAGCCGAAACGATTCGACAGGCGAATCAGAGGATGATTTATGCGTGTGATATCGTCATCGCCAATCTTTCTTCGTTTCGAGGTCCAGAGCCTGATAGCGGTACAGTTTGGGAAGTGGGTTTTGCTGAGGGACTTGGTAAAAAAGTAGTGGCTTATTCGACGGATCTACGCACACTTAAAGAAAAAACACAATCCATTCTTCATTTAGGCGATGCGCATTGTGATGCTTTGGGTATGGCAATTGAAGATTTTGGACTGACGCATAACCTGATGTTTTCGCATACTGTCATCGCTTCACATTTTGAGGAGTGTCTTGTATATCTGAGTCAAAACGCTTAGCCTTACGGTGTCATAATGGCAGCATGTCCAAGATTGTAAGGCAAATTGGCGCGATACGTTTGAGGTGACGTGCCATACCATTGTTTAAAACTTCGCGTAAAGCTACTAAGATCATTGTAGCCCAAGTAGATGGCTATCGTTCCAATATCAATGGAAAAATTTTGGAGATAATACACAGCCAATTTTTTCCGCACATCTTCTAACAGTTTTGAGTAGCTAAAGCTCTCTTGTTTCAAATAATGTTGCAACCTGCGTACGTTTACATGTAAGAAGGAAGCAACGGTTTCAATGTCGATGGGCTCATTGCCAAGACGTACTAAAATGAGCTTGCGCACTTTGTTATTCCAACTGGCGTCATGAAAATTATCGATGATTTTTTCTGCTTGCGATTCAAAGTATTTCAAAAGCCCTGGATAGGCATTTTTAAGTGGAATCGACAAGGTTTCTTTTGAAAAGAACAGCGCATTTTCATACGCATCAAACACCAAATGTGTCCCAAAAAGCTTCTCATACTCTTTGATAATCGAAACTTTCGCATAGTGAAAATGCGTCGCTTTTGGCACAATCTCTTGACCACAAAGCTGNCGAATCANCGTAATGATAGCACTTAAATGAATTTCGACTTGATGCTTGGGGATNGGAATAAGAGGATTGTCTCCAACGGTAAAAAGTAGTTTGGCATGCTCNTTTTCGGCTATAAACGTAAAGTGAAGATTTTTTCCAATCAAAATTGAAAAGTTACACAATCTTTTTAGCATCTGCTCAACATTGGCGCTATTGGCAAGCATGTATCCAAGCAACCCTAATGATTCGGAAGAAGAGGTCGTTCCAAGATGCAACGCAAGGCAAGGATCTTGGCAAAGCTCGGCTGCTTTTTGAAACAGGGCTTTGATTTTATCACTGGGAACATAGCTGTTTTCTTCTAAAAAAATATCGGCATTAATGCCCACTTCTTCTAAGAGCGCATGGGTGTCTATTTTGTATTTCGACGCTAAGACGCGTAAAATAAAATGCAATGTCACCGCAGAAACATGTTCCAAAAAGATCCTTTTTACACAATTTTTGAGACTGTAAAAATTATACCCTCTCTGAGAAGAGAATTTTCTATTTTGTGTCTACATTTAACGCAATGTATCAAATGAAACGCGCCTTTTGTCAAATAACTTTCGCGCATACTGTGGCATAATTTTCCTACAATTGAACACGCCACTATACAGATTGTGTTCCGAAGCCAACATGATAAGGAGAAAAAATGACACAAGAGGTTCGTGACCGCTATGTCACATTTGCAAATATCGACTGCTATGAAAATGCTATTTTCGTTTTAGATGCGATGTATGAACTTTTCGCTCTCCATCCCGAGGCAAAAAATGAGCTATGGATACGTTTTGAAACACTCATCCCTAAAAATTATAAAGAGGTTTTTGCCAAAAAAGATTCCAAAGATATTTTGTACCATATCTGTTCACACATCTTTTACATGAGCAGCCTTTTTGAAGAGTACGATTTTGAAAAAGGCATCGCATTTATGGATCAAACTGAGTTGGAGTGCTGTTAAAATTGCTCCACTCACATCTTTACATGTAAACTCTTTCAAAAAGATATTTTTGTTATAAATTAAATATTTTATAAAAAAAAGAGTTAGTTTTTAAATTGTCTTTGTTGTTAAAGCTTGCTGGAATAGAGTAGCCAAAGAGATAATTATTATCTTTTAACTCTATCAAGAAAGGTGCAAAAATGGCATATTCTAGACCTACGTATAAACCTCGTTACGAAAACTTTATTGGTGGCGAATGGGTTCCACCTCTTAGTGGTGAATATTTTGACAACCTCTCACCCGTTGATGGTGAACTTTTAACGAAAATTCCACGCTCTTCTACTGCCGATGTCGATGCAGCCGTTGCTGCGGGTGTCAAAGCGTTTGAAACCTACAGACACACTTCTGTCATCGAGCGAAGTACACTTTTAAATAAAATTGCCGATAAAATTGAAGCCAACCTCGAAGCGCTTGCGATTGCTGAGACGCTTGACAATGGTAAAGCCGTTCGTGAAACCTTAGCGGCAGATGTTCCTTTAGTGATCGATCATTTCAGATACTTTGCTTCGGTCATTCGTGGCGAAGCAGGAACCGTAGCAGACCTTGATGAAAACACCATTTCTCAAGAGATTCACGAACCTTTAGGCGTTGTTGCGCAAATTATTCCATGGAACTTTCCACTTTTAATGGCCGCATGGAAAATCGCTCCGGCAATTGCCGCTGGTAACTGCGTTGTTTTAAAACCAGCGAGTGCAACCCCGATGTCAATTCTTCTTTTAATGGAAACGATCCAAGATGTGTTACCAAAAGGAGTTGTTAACATCATTAACGGTGCTGGTGGAAAAATCGGTAAGCACCTCTCAACACACCCAGATATCAAAAAAGTAGGCTTTACCGGTGAGACGACGACGGGTCAGCTCATCATGCAGTACGCTACTGAAAACATCATCCCTTCCACACTGGAACTCGGTGGCAAATCGCCTAACGTTTTCTTTGAATCCATCATGGCAAAAGACGATGAATTTTTTGACAAAGCGATCGAAGGCTTGGTTCTCTTTGCCTTTAACAGCGGCGAAGTCTGCACATGCCCATCACGAGCTCTCATTCAAGAGTCCATCTATGAGCCGTTTATGAAACGTGTTTTAGAGCGCGTTAAAGCGATTACCCAAGAAAATCCTCTTGATCCAACGACCAAAATGGGAGCGCAAGCTTCGGTCAATCAAAAAGAGAAAATCTTAGACTACATTCGTATCGGTAAAGAAGAAGGAGCAGAATGCCTTATCGGTGGAGGAGAATACATCAACAAAACCTTCCCAAAAGGAAATTACATCCAACCAACCATCTTCAAAGGTCACAATAAAATGCGTATCTTCCAAGAAGAGATTTTTGGACCAGTGCTGTGTGTAACAACCTTTAAAGATGAAGCCGAAGCACTTGCGATTGCCAATGATACGATTTACGGTCTAGGCTCTGGTGTTTGGTCAAGAGACGCGCATCAACTCCACAGCATGTCACGTGGCATTGAAGCGGGACGTGTTTGGGTCAACTGCTACCATCTCTACCCATCGCATGCCTCTTTTGGTGGGTATAAAAAATCAGGTATCGGTCGTGAAACACATATGATGATGCTTAATGCGTACCGCCATACTAAAAATATCTTGACGTCATACAATAAAAATAAACTTGGATTTTTCTAGACTGCACTAACGCATGGGCATCAAAGCCCATGCACCTCTTTTTGAAAGGAGCTCAAATGAGCATCCATCGTCTAACAGCGACAGCTGAAGCGCTTAAAGTCATCGAAATGCTTAAAAAGAGTACGGCGAACTTGTTTTCAATCAAAGCGGAGGCTGTTGCGATGGCACGGCACCGATGTGCTATGAAAAAAAAGATTTTCACGTTCCTTCACACAATGTCAAAATGGGTGAAGTCGGTGGCTGTGAGTTTTTCATCGACAAAGACCAATTTGAATACTTTCGTTACTCTCAAATCGTCTTAGATGTTAAAGAAGAAAAAGCCGCTTTTGGCAACTCTTTTTCACTGGAAATTGATGAAGGGTATCAGTTTATCACGCGTTCACGTATCTTTAGTGATGAAGAAAACAGGCTTTTGAAAGAACAAGAGAAGTGAAATTCACTTCTCCATTTTTTAGAGCTTCTCTTTAAAATCAATAGCGGTGACACTTAGATTATCAAGGCTAATCACCGTTAAACGATCCTCTTTTTTAGGAAAATATGCCGCATCTTTCTCATTGTCAATAATACCGATACCATACGTGTACTTCTTAAATTTTGGCATCATAAACATGCTCATAACCAAACTTGGCACAGCCGTTGCATCCATAAAATAAAGCGCACTGTTCTCACTGAGGTAATTTGGATTGGCTTCAAAAAAAGCTTTCATCACATCGCCTTGAGATTTGGTGTAAGCAATGATAATCTGCTTGGTTTGCGGTGTAATACTAACCGTTTTTTCAAACTGATCTTTAATCGCAGGCGCTTGAATCGGTGAGCCCTCTTTTAGGGTGTCTGCAAACAGTCCGAAAGGCAAAATAAGCGCGATGAGGAGTAGAAGTTTTTTCATAGAATTCCTTTATTGATAATAATTCTCTGATTGTATCTTTTCAAAGTAAATAGCAGATTAACAAAAAGTGATCAATCTTCTCAGTAAAGTTTGAAAAAAGCATGCTATACTTTTTTACGTTAGACTTTTTACATGTAAAAGGAAATTTTTATGAAAATTGCTGTGATCACCCCTCTTTTTTCGCGTTCTGCTGAGCTGATGAACGAGCTTGCATTTCATTTCCAAGATGTCAAGCACAATGCTGACAACACACTTAAAACCAAAGAAGATATGATCGCTTTTTTGCACGATGTCGATGGGGCAATCGTTGGAAGGGAAGAGATAGACGATGAGATATTAAGCGCATGCCCTAGGCTTAAAATCCTCTCACGTTATGGCGTCGGACTGGACAATCTTGACCTTGATGCGATGCAAAAAAGAGGGGTAAAACTGGGTTGGAGTGGCGGAACGAACAGCAATTCAGTTGCGGAGGTTACCCTTTCTTTGATGCTCTCACTCATCCGAAATCTGCATATTGCTACCACACTTTTAAAACAGCACACGTGGAAAGTCAACGGTGGAAGTGAACTAACAGGTAAAACCATCGGTCTTTTTGGCTTTGGAAACATCGCCAAACGTCTGGTTGAGCTTTTAAGCCCTTTTCATTGCAAAATTCTCGTCTGCAACCGTACTCAAAATGCAGATGAAGCTCAAAAATATGACATCACATTTGCAAGCAAAGAGCGCATCTTAGAAGAAGCAGACATCATCTCTATTCATCTGCCTCTCACACCACAGAGTCAGAACCTCTTTTCAACCGATGAATTTAAGGCGATGAAAAAAAGCGCGTTTATCATCAACACGGCACGTGGTGGCATCATCGATGAAGCAGCGCTTAAAGTAGCACTTAAAACGGGCGAAATCGCAGGTGCAGGGCTGGAAGCTTTTACGGTAGAGCCTGTCCAAGACTGGGAACTCATCGATTTACCCAATCTCGTTTGCACCCCTCATCTTGGCGGAAACTCAAAAGAGAGTATTTTAGCGATGGGATACAGCTGTATTGAGCATCTCAAAACCTTTTTTGATCAAAAATAGTCACCACAGTGTGATCATTTTTAGATACAATGGAGCCGATCTTGTGTTAATAGGAAAGTCATGGACGAATCATTTAGTCACGCTGAAAAAATAATCGATCAATTTTTTACAGAATTTAATCCAAACCGATATCTTTATCTAGATGTCTTATACCGTTTTGAAGAAGAAGATCTAGCGCCTAGTCTTGTAGCACTGCAACAGTGCAAACTCCCCAAGCGTTATAGTTCATTTATCGATGTTTTGCACGAAAAATTCGCCAATAAAGTGGACCTCAATGCCTCGGATCTTTTTCTTTACACCGACAACGAAATCTATATTAAACGCTATTTTCAAGTCACGCTTCCTGAAAATTGTACCGATCGTAGAGCGTGCGGTATTCCACACGAAACGCTTGAATCTTACAAAAAGCAGTTTTTCCCCAACGATGAGCATAAAGAGCGTTTGATAGCCCTGCTTCCTTTTGCCATTGAAAGCACGCTCAATATCAAAAAAATAAACCCGATGGAATTCAAAAATCTCTTCATCCCCACCTTCGTAAACCTCGCTGATATCGTTGTCATCGAATCAAGTGAGCTCGAAGATTTGCGCAGTATTCGAGGGCTGAGTTATTTTATTTTGCGTGAAGTGTTTGAAGATATGATGATGCTAATCGCAGAAAATATTTTGCTCCATTTTTCCAATCAAGAGAAAAAAGCGATTGATTTTCTGAGCCACTTTGGCATTCACGAAACCATCGATGCAAAAGGAAACCGTTACAAACCCAACCCGATTTTAGATGAAAGCAAGCGCGCGTGGAATATGACCACCATTCGCTCAACGATGATTCAATTTAAAAAATCAAAGCAAACGCTCTACGATAGACGCAACGATATTGCTATTATCAAGAAAAAACTCGACCACCACCGCAGTGAATCCAAAGAGATCAGCCAGCAGATCAAAAAAGAGCACGAGAACCTTAAAGAGATCGAAGAAAAAGTAGAACAAACGCGCTTGACGCTCGAAAAACTCGAAGCAACCGATGCTAAAGAGGTCAAGTTTTTAGAAAATGGCGAAGAGAAAAATTTTGATCGCAGAAGTTTGGTAGCGCAACTTTACCGAAAAGAAGAGTCTCTCCTAAATCAAAAAACAAAGCTTCAAAAATCACGCAAAGAGCTCGAACTTACCCTTTCCAATAAGCAAAAAGAGATTTACGTCTGGGAGCGACGTTTTAGCGAAACCGAAAAATCACTTGTCATCCTCGAATCCCAAGGACACCCTATTGATGGGCAGTACGAGCGCATTCGAAGAGCGCTTGCGAAAACACTCTCCCAACGCTAAGCTTTACATGTAACGCCTAAATCTCTTTGAGGCTCAGGCTCACTTTACCTTTTTCTTTGTCCACTTCGATGACACGAATTCGCGTTAATTGCTGGTTGATGCTGAGCACTTCTAACGGATGCGCGATGCGTTTGTCGCTCATCTGCGAGATGTGAATGAGTCCATCATTTTTCAGCCCAATGTCCACAAATGCCCC
>WSSedL1CaDRAFT_10001903_pt1 | contig 11386 bp, 8 predicted proteins | sample WetSurSL1Cattail_FD_9464 | JGI IMG/M metagenome (IMG submission 9464)
TGGTGTGTCTTCCGAATTACTATTGAATGCATTTTGTATCAATGAATTGGACGAAAAATCCTCAGAAACAGCCCTGAGTCTATCAAATCCTCCAAGCATGCTTACAATCACAGCCGCCTCGCCTACCGCTCCCGCACTATCAACCTTCTCAGGTACCGTGAAATACTCTCCATTCACATCAATCATCTTTTTAGGAACAATTTCTTTTACTAAATCCGGGGTCTCAATCAAGGTTTCAATCGCATCCGATTCATCCGATAATTGTGTCGTACTTTTCGCAATCTTAGCTTCCGGAGTAACTGCCACTTCATTTTTCTGGATTATAATCTGTTCCGATGCAGGTACTTCCTTGCCGCCTTCTTCATCATACACAGAAAGATCTCTATTACGTTCTCTGTAATCATCGGAGCTAGCTGTCTTCTTCGTTGGAGCCAGATCTTCAGACTGTTCCTCATTCGCAGAATCATTTTCATCCATCTGTAGCTCATCCTGCTCAGTTTCTTCTGCATCCTGTGTATATACCTCTTCTATCAGAGCGGGTGATGGTTTACATCCACAGAGTAATATGACATAGATAAGAATTAAGCAAACCAATTTCCCGAATTTTATTATTTGCCTCATACTCACATCCCTAATCCTTTATACAGCCTGAATTAATATGTAATTACTGCTTCTTATATCGAAGTCCCTTGAATACAACAAGTGATGCGACGGCTCCAAGCAATGACAGTATGGCGATTATATCAATATAACCTGTTTTCGGAGCACCATGTGCTCCCTCGGAGCCGGTATCACTTTCTGTTAATGCCTCAACTGCATCAGATGCTCCGGTTTTATCTGACGTACTTATCGATGTTCCGGAAGTATTTTCTTTTGGTGATTCAGTATCTTTATCCGAAGCATCCGCAATATTATCCGTTGACGGCTCCGTAGTCACCTGGCTATCATCCGTTTTCGAAGATTCCGTGCTTTTCTCATAGGTCATACCCGGAACAATCGATGAATCCCAATTGCTCAAATCAACAGTCAGTCCTCCCGGAAGACTGACGTCCGTTAATACGATACCGACAATTTCCTCCAGATTGCCTGTATAATGATAAAATTTCGAATAGTAATATGCTGTCGTATAGACCGGATTTATCTCCGGATGATCCGAAAGTGACGGGTAAAATAAGGAGGTAAGCCAAGGAACCGTAAGTGCCCCTTCCGGGCTTCTGACACTCCAAAGATAAACGCCTCTCGGAATAACATAAATCTTCGGTATATCAATAGCGGTATAACCAGCATTGTCAAACGCAGTTTCAATTGCGGTTTTAATAACTATACTACCGACAAGAAGATAATCCGCATCCAAAAGTTCACTTGTCGTCATAATACCATCCGTCTGACCGATCGGAGTTCCAGCTGCCTTCTTAATATATTCATTGAAAATATCTGCGGCTTCTTTGCTCTGTACCGCCCATTCATTATTACTTACACCACTTACATTTATAACTTTTACTTTCTCCAAATTCAGTTTTTGAATTTCTTTATTACAGTAATCCATTGTTCTGTTATAGAACTCACAAAAATCGGCGGCTTTCACTACCGGACTTCCATATCGAGCTTTAAGCTTTCCGTTACTGTTGTCAATCACTTCCTGCATACCCTTCGCGTATGCAGTCACAGTTGCCATGATTTGCTGCGGATCAGCCATTCCGGCTCCTATTCCATAATACGGAGCATAACTCTCCGTCTGTTTAATCGCATCGACAAAGGTTGCTACGTCAGTTGAGGTTGCCGTAACAAAATCAGGCCTGTTTATAAGTAAGGGAATTGTACTATTCGTAATTGTAGTATCAAGGCTTCCCGGCCCGGTCGTTCCTCCCCATCCCACAGAAGTGGCGTTTGTCACATCCTTGTTTGATATTACATTATAGTACGCATTATATAACCATGGATCCGGGTTCTCATTATTTGCCGTTCCAAATACCGGCATAAACAATGGCATGTTATTTGTGTCCAGATGTATTTGGGACGCCGATACCAGATCTCCTCCCAGCATTTCTACCATTACGCCTACCGCCCCGCTCGCTGCACATTTGATAATACCATCATCCGTACCGATAGGCTTTGATGGTGCGGTCATGGCCGCATACACCGTTGTGCTAAATACACCCATTAAAATTACTACCATAACAAATACTTTAATCTGAGACTTCCATATCTTCTTTTTTCTGCTCATAACAGACCTCCTTATTAATAATGAATGGTAATCAACAAAATACTTAAAACTGTTGTATAAATTTGTTAGCAGCATATTAGCATATGAAATGGCAACAGTCAATCAATATAACAATTTGTACCTATTCGTAACATTCTGTTATGTTTTGATATATTTTTGATTGATAATAGTTATATTTTTATAAAATTATCAGTCAATTTTACTATATTTTCAACACAACAAACATTAATGTATACAAGAATTCCATCCATTGAGTTAATATTGATTAAAATGTTATTCGGTTCTAACATATTTTCATTACATTTTTTATCATTTTGTTATTTCAATTCAATAAATTGTATGATATAATCCCATTAATTTATACGTTTTGTTTCTGTTTGTGATATTGCAACATCTTACATCAAATCAAACAATCAACAGAATATTGAGACAGATTCACTTCCATTCATTCAGAAAGGACGAAAACCAATATGGCAAAGAACGCTCTCCTTAACAAGAACGAATATAGTACCTCCACCGAAATCATCAGTACATTAGATGAAACGGAACTAATAAACACAATTATTGAAAATATAGAAAAGGTAATTGTGGGTAAACGAAGCGTAGTAGAATTGGTTGTTCTTTCCCTGCTCTGTGAGGGGCACGTCCTGATTGAAGATATTCCCGGAGTCGGCAAAACAAGTCTTGTATCCGCACTTGCTCAATCCATTTCTTGCGACTTCAAACGAATTCAATTCACTCCCGATACCATGCCTTCCGATATAACCGGTTTCTCTCTTTACAATCAGAAATTAGGAGAGTTCGAATTCAGGGCAGGTGCCGCAATGAGTAACATCGTACTGGCTGATGAGATAAATCGTACTTCAGCGAAAACCCAAGCAAGTCTGCTCGAGATTATGGAAGAAAAGCAGATTACAGTAGATACCAAAACTTATAAAATGTGTAAACCATATATGATACTCGCAACTCAAAATCCCATCGATTACCTGGGAACCTACCCACTTCCGGAGGCGCAGCTTGATCGTTTTCTTATTAAGCTCTCGATAGGCTATCCGAGTATTGATGAAGAAATCAAAATTGTCACAGAAAGTAAAGCAGCTAAATTAAATTTAAAGTCGGTTGCAACAGCCGAGGACATTATTACATTACAAAAATCAGCAGAGCAGGTTCATGCCAGTACTTCCATTGTCAGATATATCGTCGAGATTATAAATGCAACAAGGAATCACCCTGATATCAAAATCGGCTGTAGCCCTCGCGGATGTATTGCTCTTTATAATATCAGCCGCGCGTATGCTCTTTTTAAGGGCAGAAGTTATATTGTTCCTGATGATATTAAATATTTGGCTCCGTATGTTCTGCCGCATAGGCTTTTATTAAGCCACGATGCCAAGATAGCGCATAAGGTTCCGGAGCAAATCATTCGTTCCATCCTCAGCACTGTAATGATTCCTGTTTTTAATTAACATGGCATATTTGTACCGCCGCCCAAATTCGTGGGTTTGTGACAGAATGGAGATTTTTATGAAACATAAAATGTTTACTTATCTTTTATTGTTGGGCTCATCTATATTGCCTGCATTTTTTACAAACAGTATCTATGGCTACCTTCCATTTTTATTTTTGCTATTTTTAAGCATCATATCTGCCCTCTATGCTTATCTGTTAAAAAAATGCTTTGAATTAATCGATATCACCGATACCTACTACTGTGAAAGGGATAAGGAGCTGGATTTCACCGTACACATGCATAATAAATCACCTTTGGTTTACCCCAGGGTAGAGGCCATGCTTTATATCAGCGATATTTACGGCAAGGAACGTTTTACCCAATCCGTTGAATATGTACTTGCACCCTTTGAGGAGAAAGATTTTAGCTTGACGATTAGATTTGATCATATCGGTAGTTATCATGCCGGATTACGTTGCATCAAAATATATGGATTATTAGGCGTAATGAGCCATACGCTTTCCTCCGACAAGGTGTTTCATATTACTGTTACTCCAAAAATTTTTAATTATGAGGATTTCGCATGCTCAGATCGAATCAGTAAGCAAAACGACGCCTCCCTTATGGTTGCTTGGAAAAGCGGCATGGAATATGCCGGTGTCAGGGAGTATACCCAAGGCGACCCAATCAAAAATATACACTGGAACCTTTCCGCTCATAGCTTAGAGTATCTGACCAAGAAATATGTAAAACATGCCGCACATGGCATATCCATACTACTTGATCTGCAGGCTCCCGATTATCAGGAGGATGCTTTCATGCAGATATTCGATTGCATTATAGAAACCGCTCTCGCAATCGCTCATCACGCTAAATGGCTAGGACATCAATATGAAATTCTGTATGATAAAGACGGTTTTACCAAGTGTTATGCACCACCTCATTTTTATGAACTGGGGGAGTTTATGAATGATTTGCCAAACCTCACTCCGGAGGAGAACAAATACAATATGAACAAGTTGTTGGCAGAGCATTGTAGCGGTAATGATATCAATACGCGCAGCATTATCATATGTACCTCTAATTTAAATCAAAAAATGATTAACTCTCTCGTCGCATTAAAAAGTAACCATAAAAATCCTATGCTTTATTATGCAATACCCGTCGCTTCAAATTCTGTAAAAAAACAGGAGGGACTGCAAAGACTGGGTGCACTTGACGAATACAACATTCCTTATAAAGTCATCAATTCCGCTGTAGACTTATTAAAGGCCAGCTAGCGAATCACTATTGAAATGGAGGTATCTATGCTTCTATATACCAAAAAGAATATATCAGGTTTTATCCTAAGCCTTATCTCAGCCGCCGGATTATCCACCAATTTATTACAAGGTTTTAAAATCCCTGACAGTCAGCTTAATAGTGTTACGTTAACCCTCGGATGTCCGGCTCTGCTTCTCGGTCTTCTATATTTCGGTTTTTATTGCAGACAGACTTCTATCATCACTTCTTTGATATTATTTTTTTCCACCGTTAGTGCAATCCTGTTTATGAGAGTTAGCCATATTACCGAAGTTGTCTTTGAACAGAATTATCTGTTTTACCTAATAACTTTTCTCACCGTACTTATTGTTTTTATACTGAGTCGCAACGCAATCGGTACTGTATTCCTAGTTCTGATTGGCGTCACTGTCTTTGCGTTTCTATCAATATTACAATATCATACGAACGAAGCCGGTTACCTTATTTTTCTATCCGGTACCTCGCCCCTCTTTTTCATACATAGATATCACTCCACCGCTAGACGATCGAAAGCAGGCTATACTTCCTCCATATTATTTCCTATGATTTCAATTTTCATCAGCATTGGAGCTCTGGCAATTTCGTTTTCCTTCTATGAATTTGTAATTAAGCCCTTGAATCCTCCCTCTCAGGAAACAGCTTTTATTACCGAGCTAAAATCCTTGAAGGTATTAAAAAAGACAGGTATTTATTCGGAGATGCATTTGTATGACAACAATCAGAAGACAGTCAACACAACAAACGAAAAACGAACCGTACAGGAGGATTACCCGCAACAAGATTCCAACGATAGCCTTCCAAATAATATATCTCAGAACGCACAACAGACAGCTCAGGACTTTGTTAACAAATCCGAAACAAAAAGTGGCACCCGGGCAAACGCAATTACTTATGGCAAAAACATCCATCTTCTAATCTGCGTTATCCTACTATTTCCTGTTCTTCTACTTTCTACAATCGGAATTAAGCGTTTTAGCCGACGAATTTGGTATTTCAAGACAAGAAAAGAGAACCGCCAAACTCAAATCATTCACTTCTATCAATATTTTATAAAAAAGCTTCAGCTAATCGGCTACAAGAAAAGACCCGGTGAGACCTTGGATGAATTCACCGGGCAATATAGTCGGCAGCTTCGTGAATTCTCATCGTCCTATGTGGACATGAAAGTTTTAACCGATGTCTATACAAAGGTATATTACGGAAATCTTCCGGCTTCCGACGAGGATTATGATCGGTTTCTGTATTTTTATAAACATTTTTTTAAAAGCTGCAGGAAAAAGCTTGGCCGGTTCCGCTATAGCGTAAAATTCCTCTTAATATAAAATGCATTCAGAAGGAGGTGCCTCAATGACCTGTGGTGATATGGGCTGTCAGTTATTCGGTGCATACCGTTGTGCTATCAGCGTGAAGAACGCCGCTTTGCTTATACATTCTACCGTCGGCTGTAACTGGGGACCTCTCATTTTCCACATGCCGTCCCGCGTACAGGATTTCCGTCAGGCCTCCAGTGTTATGCATGAAGATGACATAATTTACGGCGGAGAAACAATTCTAAAAGAGGCTCTTGATCATATGCTGATTGAGTTTCCGGCAAACCTTATCTTCGTACTTACCGGCTGCGTTCCTGAACTGATCGGCGATGACAGCGGTAAAATAATAAGTAATTACCAATCCGAAAGGGAAATCATTCACCTTAGCGCACCGGGGTTTAAAGGGAATGCGTATGATGGATGCTTATCCGCAATGACAGTGATGATTCATCAAATGAAAAGAAAGAAAAAAAGAAAGGATACGGTAAATCTGATTGGGTTCTTCTCCGATGACGATAAAGTTGACAGCGACCTAAAACAAATAATTTCCATATTACCGAAAACCCTCTCTCTAAATTCCATATTTCCATATGACACATGGGATAACATTCAGAATATGCCTGGTGCATCCTTTAATATTGTACTGGAAGGGTTCGAAGCAGTCGGAGATCTCCTTATGAAAACCTTCAATATTCCTTATATCGTTATCCGGTATCCTTACGGGCTTGAAGGAAGCAGAAAGCTGATCAATCTTGTCAGTAGAGCAATGGACATTCCACCCGATTACACCCCCTTCAAAGAGCAAGAACAGACTGTCTATCAGCAGCTGGAGCAAGCATATTCCAGTGTACAAAGCCTACAAGGCCTTCCTGCTGCAGTTCTTGGACCCTCCTGGAGAACGGGCGGCTTCATCGATATGTTGGAGCAGGAACTTCAGATGCGGGTTGTATATCAAACAGATACCGCCCTCGAAGATATCGACAAAGAAACGCTTCAGCTATCCGGTGCATGCGTATTATTCGGCAATTCCTTCGATAAAGAAATAGCACGTAGGATGAATATCCCTTTCCTAGCGATGACATATCCGGTATTTGACAGAATCAGTATATCGGACAGGAGCTACTGCGGTGCCTTTGGGATGGTAAATCTGGTAGAAGATATTATCAACACAGTATTGTTTCCACGATAATTCTCACAAAATGAATTACACAAAATAATTTATCCACAATAAATCATACAAAGTAATTCATACACTATGAATCACACAAAATGAATCATAAAAAAATAAATCACAAAAAATAAATCATATATAGAAAGGCGTGATCACATGTTAAATACAATAAATTCTCCATGCCAAATACAGATTAACGAAAAATACTTATATGAACAAAAAGCCTTACAGGCACTTCCCGATGCACACGACAGCTCTCCTTCCGGCAGAGTAAGCGGTGCAATACTGGCTGTTTCTTCCCTGCAAGGTGCCATACCCGTACTGCACGGCTCCTCCGGTTGCGGCTTTCATTACCGTTACCTGTGCAGAAGGCAAAAAGCGCCTGCGTATGATCTTCAGTGCAGCAATCTGACAGAACTGGAATTGATTCTAGGCAGCGAAAACAAATTAAAACAAACCATTCTTAATACCTATAGGAAGTTTCATCCTCCATTGATTGCTATAATTCCTACCGTTCCCTCCGAGATCATTAACGTAGATATTGAGGGGGTAATCAAGGAATTGCAGTCCATGATGGACTGCATATTGATACAGATTGCAACCAGTGGAATCTCCCATGGCGACAAAAGAAAGATAGGTAGAAGCAACATCTGCAAAGGTCATCATTCCGATACCGGCAACGTTAACGGACATGATGTAAAAATGTCGGGTTGTGGATTTTCAGATGCAATGACCTCCCTGGTCCGTCAGGTTATGAAACCACAGCAAGTAATTCCACGCAGTGTCAATCTCTGCGGAATTGCCTGGGGAATTATGTCGGATGTTTATTCCGACGGGATTGCAAGGGAACTAATCGGACTTGGCTGTACGATTAACGCAAAACTCCCCGCATGTACTTTGGCAGAACTCGAAACCGCGCCACAAGCCGAATTGAATTTGCTTACCTACAGGGTCAGATGGGCGGCTGAAATGAAAAGCAGGTTTCATACACAATATTTTGCTGCCGATTACAGGATTTATAGTAGCCGAGGAATTAACGGCATACTCGATTTCTACTCTGAAATCGCAGACTTGCTGAATCTTCCGAAGGATGCCATGGAATGTCTTTTCAGACAAGCCGAGGGAGCAAAAGCTGTATTATCAGAAGCATCTATGTATTTTGCAGGCAAAAAGGCTATCCTTTGCTGTGGTGATTACAGGAATCTTGAAAGTCTCCTTGATTTTTACCTTGATACCATGCATTTTGATATATCCAACATTCTGGTAGAAGTAACCGATAACGGCTATTTTTGTATGATGGATGAAGCGCAACGTCTGTCCGAGGCCGAGCAGGAAATACGCTATTGTCTCGATGAACGCAAACTTCATATCACATATCATGTCAATCCGACAAGAGATTGTGTGGATCTTATTATGTCCGATGCAGTTTTTCTCTTAGGAAGCGATTGCTATCAGAATGAGGGAGATCAGTCTTTCTATGTTGAAAAGCCCTCCGCTCTTCCGCTTAATCTTCTTGATTTTCAAAACATGATTATAGATTATATCCAATGGGTGAAAAAACAGCAGGCTCAAGAGGACAGCCAAAGCAAACTGCTCACCTATAAACTTTTTCATAACAGAAATCTAACCACAGAGAAATGTCATGAGGCCAGCAGAAAAATGTGGGATAACATGTGGTTAAAAAGGAGCTGTCGTCAGATCAGCTGATTTATTTATATATGTAGGGAGGTGTGTAATCATATGAAACAAGCATCAGTAGTGGACCAGATACCGCTTGAAGCCAATAAAAATAAGCGGCAATACAAAACAGTGATCATGCAAAAACAGCTTTTGCTTTCTGTCATGTTTCTTTTACTGGTACTTTTATTTATCTTTGACATTTCCTATGGACCTGCAAAATTAAGCTTTTCCACCGTCCTACAGACTATTTTTCATCCAGAAGCAGCGGAGGAAAAGATACATATTATTGTATGGACCATACGTCTTCCTGTATCCATTATGGCAATTCTGGTAGGTGCAGGGCTAGCGATTGCAGGCATGGAAATGCAGACCATACTAAATAACTCGCTTGCAAGTCCTTATACACTGGGGATATCCTCTGCTGCTTCCTTTGGTGCTGTACTCGCTCTGGTGACCGGATATTCTATCTTACCCCGTACTGTTCAAAATTTTGTTATTCCTCTCTTTGCCTTTGCCTTTTCCTTAGGCTCCTCGATGCTAATCTATTTTATCGGAAAAGCAAAAAAAGAAAAGGCAACGATAATTTTGGCAGGAATTGCAATCAATTTCTTGTTCTCTGCTTTGAATTCAATCTTTACCTATTATGTACCCGACGAGGTGCTGCGCGGAATCACAAACTGGTCTCAGGGCTCCATCGTAGGTGCTACCTGGATTGAGGACGCGATTGTCCTGACCGTATTGGTATTAACCATCCCGATTTTGCTTAAGGAAGCTTGGAAGCTGACCTCCCTCTGTATGGGAGATACCACAGCCAAAGCCCTGGGTATCAATGTAGACAAATTAAGAACTCGGATCCTAATACTTGCATCCTTAATTACTGCCATATCTGTCTGTTTTGTGGGGACAATTGGTTTTGTCGGCCTGGTTTCACCCTATGTAGCCAAACGGATTGTCGGAGAAGAGCAGCGGTTTTTCATCCCCGCCTCATTGATCACCGGTGCACTGATGCTTTCTATATCCAATATTTTATCAAAGGTAGAACTACTCGGTGTATCCTTCCCCCTATCCATCATTACCAGTATAATCGGCATTCCCTTCCTGCTGATTCTCATATTACAGAAGAAAGGATGATTATTATGAGTTTAATTATTGAAGATTTGAACTTTTCCTATTCCAACAAATTCGGCATCAAGCATATCAGCACGAAATTCGATAACAGTATAACCGCCATACTGGGGCCTAACGGTTCCGGCAAATCCACACTGATGAAATGCCTGACCAATCTGTTTAGATGGAACGGAACCATGATTTATAAGGATAGAAGGATTGCTGCTTCCGATAAAGAATTCTTCAGGAGCAGACTAAGTTATCTGCCCCAGTCCGCACAAAGTGATTCAACCATAACAGTATTTGAGGCAATCCTTCTGGGATTAATTAATTCCCTGTCCTTTCACGTAACAGTCGAGCAGGAGAAGGCCGTGGAATCAATAATTGAGAGTTTGGAGCTAACCGAGCTGTCCGGGCATAGAATCTGCGAACTTAGTGGCGGGCAGCTACAGATGGTGTCTTTAGCTCAGGCGATTGTCAAGAAGCCGGAAATTCTGATATTAGATGAGCCCTTGAATAATTTGGATGTTCATCGGCAGTTCTCGCTGCTTGATCAGGTTGCCTCCCTCACAAAAAACAGTCACATGATAACGATCATCGTCATGCATGATATCAACCTTGCTGCCAGGTATGCCGAAAACATCCTGATTATGAACGCTGGTGAGGTTTATTCCCAGGGCTCTCCAAAGGAAGTAATTACTAGGAGAATGCTTCATGATATCTACAATATTCAAAGCGAGATTTATACGGGACGCTTTGGTCATCAGGTAGCGGAATTCATCGGAATTTCAAAAGAAAGCACGGGCTGTAACGCTCTTAATATATAGAAAAACTCAAAAGGAGGAAATTAAAATGAATGTAAAAATAAGGAACGTGTTGGTCAGTTTGATTACTATTGTCATCCTTAGCTTAGCTTTAACGGCCTGCTCAAAAACTGACAACACATCAGCATCAAATGTTGTAACGCCAACCGACGAGGCTACTGACAGTGCTACCCCTGTACCTTCCAACAGCACTACCACAGACAGCACCACCTCAGACAGCAAAGCTGCTACGAAGGTATATACCGATATGGCAGGAAGGCAGGTAGAACTGTCCACTGATATTCATAAAATAATTTCCGTTCGATATATGGAAGTATA
>WSSedL1CaDRAFT_10001904_pt1 | contig 11384 bp, 6 predicted proteins | sample WetSurSL1Cattail_FD_9464 | JGI IMG/M metagenome (IMG submission 9464)
TCCATCTTCATTTTTAAGAATAAAATCAGTAAATCTCGGTGCTCCGTCAACCATGGTGTAAGTTGTCCCCTCAATACCGTAGTTGATTAAAAGTGAACCTTCCTCTGTGTAGCACCAATCAAGGAATTTGACAGCTGCCTCCGGATTCTTGCAGGAGGTAGTAATAGCCCAGGGATTCAAAATCGGTGAAGTTGTAAAACGAAAATGTTGGGTATCGCCCTCATTTTGAACAGGAGCAACCACGGGTGCGAAATTAATATTTGCATCTTCAGAAGCATGGAAAAGTGAGAAAAGTCCGTCATACGCAGCTGCCCATGTGACTACACCTGCTCCGGTTCTTCCTGATGCGGAATAACTCGGAGGAATTAAAATTGCATTAAAATCAGCATTTCCAATGAAATCGGGATCAATCAGTCCCTCCGTATACCATTTATTCATAGTGGTAAGGTATTCCTTAAATTCCGGTTGAATATATCCGTAATATACTTTTCCATCCACCTGATAGAAATCACTTCCAATATTCCAGGAAGAAAGAAACTCATCATCCAGTAGCAGGCCGGTCTTATCGATCATAAGCGGTGCATCTGCTCCTTCGGTGTCTTTATAGGCTGTAAGTAAAGTATGCCAATCCTCCATGGTTACAGGCTCACCTAAGCCAAGCGCATCAGCCCAATCTTTACGGTAAGTTAATCCTGCATATGCAGGCTCTGTGGTATCACTAACCGAATACATTGCATACATTACTCCACTATCTGTAATGGTATCCTTTTCATAAACATCACCACGTGCTCTGATGGCTGTATAATTTGGCGCATACTGTTCAATCAAATCATTTAATTGAATGAACACTCCATCACTGATTGCCTTCTCCCCACCACCGGGATAGGCTATGTTTGTATCACTTCTACCTTCAGAGTCCAAGCGAATGATGTCCGGATAGCTGTTGGATGCAATCATAAGCTGAAAAGCAGTAGCTTCATCCCCACTTGCCGGGTGAATGAACTTTAATGTTATTCCGGTTCTCTTAGCAATTTCTGCAACAACCGGATTGTCCTCCATCGTGTCAATTATAGTATTCGAAAAAGGCTGCCAGATAGTTAATGTCGTAGGTTCATCTACTAACCATCCTTCCTGTCCGGGTACCTCCTGAGCCGGCGTGGCAGTAGTATCAGCAATAGTAGGTGTAGGTGTAGCCGTTGTGTCCTCCCCTTTTTTACTGCTGCAGCCATTAAATGAAAACATCATAACAAGCAGAACAAGAAATAAAGATATTAATTTTCTCATAAAATTCTCCTTTCGATTGTTTTTCCCTCTACAAGTAATTTGACAAATAATCTCCCTGCATGTGACTTATCCGCATGCATAATTCAATCTGTGCAATTATTCTTCCTTTCACAATTGCAATAATTCTATCCCCCCCTTCAACGTTTTTGTAACGTTACAAACATATGATAAAAAAAACTAATAGTACTTACATTTTACATACTCCTACTTCACCAAACAGTCTTACACTACGGACCTGCAAAATACTTATCAACACTTTTATCTTGTTGTTTTTCTTAATATCAGTTCGGATTCCATTCTTATTTTAACATTGCTCAAGGTCCGTTTGGATATGCAATCATAAATATACTCAACACAATAATCTACCATCTTATCAATCGGTTGCCTTATGGATGACAATCCCATATCCTGATTATATTCAATATTTGCATCATCGAATCCTATCACTGCTACCTCTTCCGGGATCTTAATGTTTCTTTCATTCAAAAATTTCAGCGCGCCACTTGCCAATTCATCGCTTGCAGCAATAATTGCATCCGGAAGCTCTCCACCGTTCTCGATATATTCCTTTATAGCAGAATAACCTTTTGAAGAAGTTCTCCTACCGCCACGTATGATAACCTTATAAGAAAGATTGTGCTCCTTAATCCCATCCAGATAAGCAGACAACCGAATATCCCAAGCACTGATCTCTTCGTTCTTATCCGCCGATAAGAACATGATTTTCTTATGTCCCTTAGTAATCAAATAATCGAAAGCCGTTTTTATTCCATAATAATCGTCACATGCAACATCCGCAACACTTTGAACGGAAGAACCTCCGTCCAGGAACACACAAGGAGTCCCACGGTCAACAATGAATTTTGCTATTTCATCCACGGCTGTTGTGTACATGAATACAATCCCGTCTAGTCTCGCATTCCCAAGATAATTACGAACATCGGAAGGACTTAACTCTTCACCCAGGTACAAGGAAAGCCATCCTGAATATTGATTTAGCTTTTTACTAAACTCACTGATACATTTCATTGTGAATGCTTGTGAAAAAATATCATCGTGGCTTTTACATATAATTAGACCAATATTATTGCTAACCCCGGTAACTAAGGTTTTAGCGCTTGCATCCGGCACATAATTATACTTTTCTGCAATATCAAGAATTTTTTTATGAGATTCCTTTGTAGCTCTGCCTTTTCTGTTCAAAACATATGACACCATGCTTGGTGATACTCCTGCTTCACCGGCAATATCCTTCAGTGTTTTTCTCATTATTTACCCCTCAGTTTTTATTTATATATTACCATACATCAATAGATTTATCAAATTTCACCATTTTATCCTTTTAACGATCCAATCATTACACCACTTTCAAAGTACTTCTGTGTAAATGGATATACGCATAGGATAGGTAAAGTTGCCGCGATCGTTGCACAATGCTGCAGTAATATCTTATAAGTACCTTGAGTCAACTGCGCTGAATTCAAAGTTGATCCTGTCGTTATCGAGGTAATATTACTATTAATAAGTATATCTCGAAGTATCAACTGTAAGGGAAATTTAGACTTTGATGTTAAAAATATCATGGCACCAAACCAGGAGTTCCACTGTCCTACTGCATAAAATAAGACAATAGCCGCAAGTGTTGCTTTCGATAACGGAAGATAAATTTTATAAAAAATTATAAATTTTCCTGCGCCGTCCAGCTTTGCCGATTCCTCAAGTTCTTCCGGTATCTGCTGCATGGCCGTTCTCATAATAATTATATTAAACACTGAAAGGCAACCCGGTATAATTATCGCAAGTCTACTGTCTTGCCAACCCAGCTTCTGAACGACAAGATAAAATGGAATTAAACCACCACTAAAAATCATGGTAAAGGTAATAAAAAACATTAAAGCATTTTGGAATAAAAGATTTTTTCTTGACAATATATAACCCGCTAATGCTGTAAAAAATGCTCCTAATGCTGTGGATGTAACCACATAAAATATTGTGTTTGCATATCCTACCAATATACTTTTATTATGGAATACAAGCCCATATCCCTTCAGAGTCGCTTTTCCAAGTGGCCAAAATATGACACCGGAATGCTTAATCAGCTTTGTCGGGTCCGATATGGAAGCAAACAACACATGCAACAGAGGCACAATGCAGGTCAAGGCGATGCATACAAGTAAAATATAATTTGCTATGATAAACATTATTCTTAAGGGCGATCTTTTTTCTACCATTTCTACCTCTTTCGATTTATCAAGTTAAAATAGACTTGTACTTGATAATTTCCTGCATATTTTATTGGCTGATAGTAACATTACAAAATTAATAACCGAGTTAAATAGTCCAATTGCTGTGCTATACCCATAATCTGCATCTATCAGACCCTTTCTGTAGGTAAAAGTCGAGATGACATCTGCTGTTTCATAGGTAATCGGATTATACAAAAGAATTATCTTCTCATATCCAACATTGAACAATCCTCCGATATTTAGGATAAGCATTATTATAATCGTTGGTGCTATCCCCGGGAGCGTAATATGCCAGGTGCGTTTTAAACGGCCTGCACCGTCAATCGCTGCCGCCTCATATTGCTCCTGACTTACGGAAGATAGAGAAGCCAGATATATAATGCTGCTAAAACCAATGTTTTGCCAAATATGTGACCCAATATAGATGGAACGAAATAACGTTGGGTCTAATAACAAATTTCTCTTTTCTCCACCAAAGAATGTAACGATTGATGTTATAAATCCATTCGAATCCGTAAAGCTTTTAATCAAACCGCAAATAACGACCAATGAAATAAAATACGGCATATAACACAACGTTTGAATTGTTTTTTTAAACATCTTACTTTTGATCTCATTCAATAGAAGTGCCAATATGATTGGACACGGAAAGAAAAAAATCAAGGTGCTAAAGCTTATTATGAATGTATTCCATATGATACTCTTTGCATAATAACTATCAAAAAAATCAATAAAATTCTGAAGCCCAATCCACTTACTGTGAAAAATTCCCAATGCAGGGCTAAAATCCTGGAAGGCCATAATGATACCACCCATAGGTATGTAACAAAAAACAAGAAAAAATAATACAAATGGCAACGCCATCAGGTATATTGACCAATTCTTTTTAAGATCCTTTTTAACGATTCCTTTAGTCACAATCTTCCTCCTTTGAAACGTATTTGTAACGTTACAAACTTTTATCAAAGTATAACATCGTTATATTGTAATGTCAATATCCTTTATTCATGTTTTATAATTTTTCATGTTTATATCATGTTCTTATGTGAACAATTACATGAATCACCAAATAATCTGTTCCCTTACTAGTTTTTCATAACGGCACTATACATTTACCATATTATGTCAGTTATTTTTTTTTAATTATTTGTATATTATTTTTCTATCGTGACATAATAATATCAGATACGATGTAAGAACTTATCTTGCTGAATATTAATATACTCTACTTTTTAAGTACTGTCGTATCTAAACAACAGCTTGAATTGACAAAATCAATTCAACTGTCAAAAAAAGAATAGATGGTTTGTAGTTTCGTCTCAGAATTACAGATCGCAAAATTCTTGAATGATTGGGAGATGGTAGCTTTTGGACAGACAAATTAGTTTATTGGAAAGCTTTGGTTATTCTTCAGTTTGAAAAGAAACTAAAGTGAATTGAAAAAGGTTAATGAATTCTCACTATCGAATTGAATATTGCATTGAAAAAATCTAATGAGGCACCAGATGGTAAGGCAGGGATACTGATTTATCCCTGCTCTTACTATGTTCTGGGGTGGATTAATGGCGCATGTCGTAGCCGGTGGGGCTTTGGAAGATACGGATTCCGAACTCTTGCGCTATTGATAAGATATGATCAAAGATATCGGACTGGATTGTTTCATAGGTCTCCCAGTTGGTAACATCTGTAAATGCATAGATTTCTAACGGAAGACCGTTCTCGGTCGGCGGAAGTTGGCGGACTAGTATAGGCATTTCTTTCATGAGTTTTGAATTATTCTTTAAATAGTTCTGTATATAAATCCGGAAGGTCCCGATATTTGTCATGTATCTTCCGTTTATTCCAAGCTTATCAGTAGAATCGTGGTTTTGATTATGTTGCATTAATTCTTTTTCTTTCTCTATGATATAATCCTTTAAATAATTAATCTTCTTGAATTTCTCAATCATTTCAGTTGTGCAAAATACAATGCTGTTAACATCAATATGAACCGAGCGTTTGATTCGTCTTCCACCAAACTGCGTCATTCCTCTCCAGTTTTTGAAAGAATCTGATACCAGTGTGTATGCAGGTAGAGTAACAATTGATTTATCAAAATTCTGAACCTTGACCGTGTTCAAGGTTATGTCGATTACATCACCGTCCGCGCCATATTTCTGCATCTCTATCCAATCGCCGATCCTCAGCATATCATTTGAGGTCAGTAAGATTCCGGCAATAAAACCCAGTATAGAATCTTTGAAAACAAACGAAAACACTGCCGCAACCGCTCCTATTCCGCCTAACATAAGAAGAGGGTTCTGATTCATCAAGGTTCCGATTATAACGATTCCGATTATAATAGAAAAAATAATTTTTACAATCTGAAGCAAACCCTTAATTGGTCTTATTTTGGCAATCGGGTAGGTTTTATATATCTCATTAATCGCATCCAACAATGCATTTGCTATAAATATCGTAATAATCAGAATATATACAACTGCTCCTCTGTGCAATAATACAGCTGCAACAGGGTTACCAAATACAGGTGCAAAGAGATACAGAATGATTCCCGGGAGAATATCGGAAAACCTGGAGAAGACCTTTCTCTCAAGCATAATATCATCCCATTTGAATTTATTCTTATAAATTAGCTTAGTACATAATTTTAAGATGACTTTTTTGGTTATCAGCTGCACAAGGATGCATAACAGTATTATGCAAAAAACAAGTATTACGAAAGACAAATTCTCTTTTGCACCTTCCTTTACATTCATAGACCCCACGAGTTTATTGATATAATACATCTGTTCACCGAACCTTTCCTTCATTAACAATTATTATTTTACTATCAAAGTAGCGGCATGTCAAACGTATGGAAGTATATTCCACTCAATATATGGTATGATTTTTTTCATTGTTTTCTAATGTTTCACCTTCTGACATATGCTATACTGTCCTCACATATATAGTTCTGATAATAAAGTTTCACTGGTAAATCCGGAATAAAAATAATAACAATCTGAAATGATATTAAGAAAAGAGGTGGAGTTTCATGTGGTTTTCAAAGTCTACAGAGAACGTGATAAAAGAATTCAACATTAATCCGGTTGTAGGTCTATCCTCGGATGAAGCACGGCAAAGATTAAATCAATTTGGTCAAAACAAACTAAAGAGTCAACCCAAGAAGAGTCTTATTGTACTTTTCCTTGCTCAATTAAAGGATATGCTGATCTATGTTCTGATTGCAGCCGCGGTAATAACCTTCCTCATACATGAGTATGCCGATTCTGTTATTATTCTATTGGTTATTATATTAAATGCCGTGATCGGTGTAATTCAGGAGTATAAAGCAGAAATGGCTATACAGGCACTTCAGAAGATGACGACGCCAAGATCCCTGGTCCGTCGTGATGGAATAGCTGTTGAAATCAATTCCTTAGAGGTTGTTCCGGGTGATATTATCATTCTGGATGCAGGACGATTTGTCCCTGCAGATATCCGCTTAATAGAAAGTGCCAATCTTCAGATTGAAGAGTCAGCTCTTACCGGTGAATCAGTTCCTTCCAATAAGGACGCCGGTTCTATTTTTACTGATCCGAAGACTCCGATCGGTGACAAAGCCAATATGGCTTATATGTCCACTCTTGTCACCTACGGACGAGGGGAAGGCATTGCTGTAGCCACTGCAATGGACACGGAGATCGGAAAGATTGCAAGTATTTTAGATACCAATACAGAGGAAATGACTCCTCTCCAAAAGCGTCTCGATGAGCTGGGACGTATTCTTGGTTTTCTGGCTATCGGTATCTGTGTTCTTATCTTTGTTATTGCGCTTATACAAAAACGTGATTTGTTTGAAATGTTTTTGACATCAATCAGTCTGGCTGTAGCAGCGATTCCGGAAGGACTTGCTGCTATCGTCGCAATCGTGCTGGCACTCGGAGTTACAAGAATGTCTAAGATTAATGCGATCGTTAAGAAATTACCGGCTGTTGAGACTTTGGGCTCCGTTAATATTATCTGTTCCGATAAAACCGGAACGCTGACCCAGAATAAGATGACTGTAGTGAAACAGTATACCCATCCTCATCTCACCGATATTTCGCAAAGTGAAGACGGTCTGAAGGCCACTCCTGAGGAGACACAATTAATGAAATCCCTGATTCTATGTTCGGATGCAACTTACGAAAATGGGGAAGGGACCGGTGATCCGACTGAAATAGCTCTAATTCTGCTTGGTTCCAGATTCAATTTGAGTCGTAAAGAGCTTCATGAAAAGTATAGAAGGATATCCGAAAAGCCCTTTGATTCTGATCGTAAGTTAATGTCCACCCTTAACGCAGAAGATAGTGGATACCGTGTACACACAAAGGGTGCTATTGATCAAATTCTTAAAATATGCACTACAGCATTCGTAAACAATCAAATTGTTCCACTGACCGACTCACTAATAAGTGAATATCTCCGTAGGACAGAGGAAATGTCTGATTCTGCTCTACGTGTTTTAGGTGCCGCCTTCAAAGATACCAATCAGATTCTTTCTCCTGAGGATATGGAAAAAGATCTAACCGTCCTCGGACTTGTTGGTATGATTGATCCCCCAAGGCTTGAAGTTAAGGCTTCCATTCATGAAGCAAAATTAGCAGGCATCCGTCCGATTATGATTACCGGTGATCATAAAAACACAGCAGTTGCCATAGCTAAGGAGCTAGGTATTGCAAATTCCCTTGGTGAAAGCATTACCGGAGCAGAGATCGATGCCATGTCCGATGAAGTTTTTGCGGAAAACATTAATCATTACCATGTATTTGCACGCGTTTCTCCGGAACATAAGGTGAAAATCGTACGTGCCTTCAAAGCACTGGGTAATATCGTTTCTATGACCGGCGATGGCGTCAATGATGCTCCTTCCTTAAAATATGCCGATATCGGAGTTGCTATGGGAATCTCCGGAACCGATGTTGCAAAAGGTGCCAGTGATATGATTTTGACCGACGATAATTTTACGACGATCGTTCATGCCATTGAAGAAGGCAGAAATATCTATAACAACATCAAGAAGTCTGTTATCTTCCTTTTGTCCTGCAATCTTGGTGAAGTAATTGCAATTTTTCTATCCATCCTGCTTAATTGGCCTGTTCCGTTGATTGCCACACAGCTTCTCTGGGTTAATCTGATTACTGATTCTCTGCCGGCTATTGCCCTTGGCGTTGATCCCGGCGACCCTGATGTCATGAAGCAAAAACCGAGGAATCCAAAGGAAAGCTTTTTTGCACAGGGCTCCGGAACCAGAGCGGTGATTGGTGGTGTTCTTATTGGTTTATTGACCTTACTGGCCTTTTATTACGGTTTATGGGAAAAGGGATATACGTTCACCTCGGGCTCTGTTTCCGACGAAGCATTGACCTATGCCAGGACTATGGCGTTTGTTGTATTAGCCGCTTCTCAGTTGTTTTATTCTTTGTCCATGAGAAATCAGGTAAAGACGATTTTTAAGATTGGTCTGTTATCCAATCGATTTTTAATTTTGTCGATTCTTATCGGTCTCCTGCTTCAATTTGTAGTTATTACTATTCCGTTCCTGGCAGATGCCTTTGGAGTTCATAATTTAAATCTAATGGACTGGATTATTGTTATTGCCTTCGCTCTCGTACCACTCCTGGTAAATGAATTAATTAAAATATTTTCAAGAAATTAATTAAAATCAAAAGCTGTTCTTATCTTATGGTTATCCATAGTAAGAACAGCTTTTCTAGTACCTTATGAATATATTAACTTGCTTTGTATTACCCTCATTATTCTTCCGTACCGGTATATATAAGAACAGCATCTCTTAAGAACTTTGCCAGCCCCGGCTGCTTCTTATCACAATAAGCTGTAAAACGCTCATCATCTACATACATCTGTGCCAATCCGGCGTGAGCTTCCTTACTGTAACTACTCCAGGTAAAACACAGCCACTGCTTGTGAAGATCTGCCACTTTCTGACCCAGCTTTCCGGCAGGATCTCCGGTTTTATAAGCATCCTCAAGTGTAACTAATACCTCCTGCCCTAGCTTCTCAAATCTATCATACTGTTCCTGTGTCATATTGAGAAGGTTCTTGTTTGACTGATCGATTCGATATCCCGAAGAATTGATTCTTGCCGGCTTAAGAATCCCTATTTCATCGTAATACCTTAGTGTTCTGGTACTGGTGCCTGCCAATTTAGCTAACTTTTGCACTGTATATTCCATAGCAATTCCTCCTTACAAGATGAGTCTAAACCATTACGCCGCGTTAATGTCAATCATTTATTTTAATTAAATATTAAATGTGATTAGGGTGTCAAATGTAATAGTAAATTAAATGTTTTAACTCAAATTAACTTCTAAAATAAAAAGCTACCTCTTGTATACAATATAAAATTATTGTTTCCATAAGTTATTCTTGCACTAAAAAAGTTATAATAAATAGTTTTGAATGATAAAATTATATATAAAATAAGATGAAATTTCTTTTACAACAAAAAAAGAGAGTGCGCACTCCTATCTATTTAGAGATCACAACTCTTTGATAACTTATTAGTTAATTTTCTATCCTGAATCTCTTATCATCAATCTGATCACACCATATTAAGGTGTCTATATCTGCATCAGCTTTTTCTGTTTCTTATCCCTTTTCAAGGCTGCAAGTAACTTAGTCAACTCATAGATATCTTTAAATTCCTTATAATGATTACTTACTGCTACTGTTGTTATTGTAAGTAGTGGAAATTGCTCCATCTCACCTCTTCGATTTGTTGTGGTAATATAACCATTTTTCAAATCGATTGGATTGTAATAAGCAAAAACATTTGTTTTGAATCGCTCTTTTATTTCGTCAAAAAAAGCTTCGTCAACAGATTCTTCCATAATGACTGTATAATCATCTCCACCGATATGACCTATGAAGTTTTTTCCGGGTATCATGCTTTTCAGCAGTTCTGCCAGCATTTTTAAAACCAGATCGCCACTCTCAAAGCCATAAACATCATTGTACGCCTTAAAATTATCAATATCTATATAGGAAATAGTAAATTCATCTCTTGATTTTATGCAGTATTCAAGCTTCTGTTCTACCATATTATTGCCCGGAAGACCTGATAGCGGATTGATTTGTTTCGCGTTATTGACTTCAATTTCCATGGATTTTGTCAGTAGATCCCTAATGGTTACTGTTCCGACATATTTTTCATTTTCAGTTACCACAATAAAATCATATAGTGAATCGTTTGGCCTAGACATAGCCAGATAGGATACTGTAGCGATTGGTGTCTGATGATCCACCATCAAAAATCTTTTATCCATAAGCTCTGAAATCGGTTTATTCTGATGGAGCGCAAACCCATAGTGGCCACTCATCTTACGGGCAAGTTTTTCAGATGTGATGATTCCTAGCGGTATTTCATTATCAATCACACATAAGCCAAAGAATTCAGTGTTTTGCTTAAATATCTGATACACGGATTTTGCCGATACGTTTGGAGAAACGATACCGGTGTAGGAGCATAGACTTCTAACATCAGAGCAGGCTACATTTTCCGAGCTTTTCTTTTTCATATCCTGAGCATCCATAATAACACCTATAACCGCTTTCGGAATTTCTTCCAATTCAGCTTTAGGCTTTTGGATCAAATAACCCTGTCCGTACTGCACACCTAAAGCAATTAAGGTTTCCAGTTCCTCTTTTGTCTCAATACCTTCCGCAATCAAGCTGATACTTGATGCTTTGGAAAGCTCAACCATACCCTTAACAAGGGCGGTTTTCAACAGGTCTGTATCAATATCTCGAATCAGCTTCATATCAAGCTTAATATAATTCGGATTTACATCACTGATCAGGTTAAGGCCT
>WSSedL1CaDRAFT_10001905_pt1 | contig 11382 bp, 12 predicted proteins | sample WetSurSL1Cattail_FD_9464 | JGI IMG/M metagenome (IMG submission 9464)
TTTTCGCTCCGCTTTCGGCGAGATTGCTTTCCATATTATCATATCTCTATGCTCTCTGTCAAGCTTTTTTTCTCTCCGTTTTTCGACGGCTTAGCTATAATAACACGTCACAATTACAATGTCAACGCTTTTTTCATATTTTTATTAATTTCTTGTTAATTTCCTACGTGATTGAAGTATTTGACGAGATTTGCTATAATAAATCCAATATATAAGGCTTGGGAGGAACAAAAATGCCGATTAAAATACAAGAAAGTCTTCCGGCAATTGGTGTGCTGGAGTCCGAGAACATATTTGTAATGACTCATCAGCGCGCAATGGCACAGGATATTCGCCCACTTAAGATCGTGATTCTTAATTTAATGCCCACTAAAATAGAAACAGAAACACAGTTATTACGACTTTTGAGCAATACACCGCTTCAGGTTGACGTGGAATTAATGCAAATGGCAACACATATTTCTAAAAATACTTCATCATCGCATTTAAACACCTTCTATAAAACATTTGATGAGATTAAGAACGATAAATTTGATGGAATGATTATTACCGGTGCCCCAATTGAGAACATGCCTTTTGAAGAAGTGGATTATTGGGATGAACTTTGCAGAATTATGGAGTGGAGCCGTAAGAATGTATATTCTACCATGCATATCTGCTGGGGAGCGCAGGCCGGGCTCTATTATCATTTCGGTATTCCAAAATATCAGCTTGAACATAAACTCTCCGGGATTTTTCATCATAAGGTTCTTGAGCACCAGCATCCGCTGGTAAGGGGCTTTGACGATGATTTTTACGCTCCCCACTCCCGCAATACGGAAGTCAGGGCGGAGGATATTCAAAAACACAGTGATCTGGTTGTTTTGACCGCGTCAAACGCGGCCGGAATTCATATGATTGCGAGAAAGAACGGCAGACAGTTTTTCATTACCGGACATTTAGAATATGACCGCGACACACTGGCTCGCGAATATTTTCGTGATGTCAAAAAAGGGATGCATCCCTTTATTCCTCAGAATTATTTTCCGAACGATGACGTCACACAGGAGCCGCCCTTTGTTTGGCGCAGCCACGCAAACCTGCTGTTCAGCAACTGGCTGAACTATTATGTATATCAGCAAACGCCGTATGATTTGAAAAATCTGACAGATAATTAGTATACAATATAATAATAGGGACTGGCTACGATTTTAAAACACGTAGTCAGCCCCTATTTCTATTTATAATAGGCTTAAAGAGTCACTTTGTAAATTCCAATCCCCATCTTGCCGGACATAAAATTATACTGGCGATGAGTGACTCATTAATATGCCTATGATAGCTTTGCTCGCAGTTGGCTGAGAATTACCTTTTCACGGCGGGAAACCTGTACCTGCGTCATCCCGAGCGCGACGGCCGTTTGAGTCTGAGTGCGGCTTTTAAAGTATCTGAAAAAAATGATACTCCGGTCTTTTGGCTCCAATTCAGTCATAACCTGCTTTAATGAAAGCAGTTCGGCGATTTTGTCATCTGCCGGCTCCACACTGACATCAATTTGGCCGCCGCCGTCCTCCTGAGAAGCGGTAAGTGAAAGCGGAAGCTGCGACGCGCCGAGCGCCTGAGCGGCTGCCTCCGGCTCGACCTGGAGCAGTTCGGCAAGTTCACCGACTGTCGGCGATCTTCCCTCTTTTTCCGCAAATACAGATGCTTCACGATTGGCCCGCATAGCAAGCTCTTTTAAACTCCGCCCCACCTTAACCGCTCCGCCATCCCGAAAAAGACGTTTGATCTCCCCGAGGATTACCGGTACGGCATAAGTGGAAAATTGAACACCCCGGTCATAATCGAAGTGATCAACTGCCTTTACAAGTCCCAGACATCCTGCTTGGAACAGGTCATCGTATTCCATACCACGGCCTTTAAAACGCCTGGCACAAGCGTGGACAAGCCCAATATTTTCGCTGATCGTTTGATTTCTGTCCATTTTATTCAGCCGTTTTTCCTTTTAAAATGGTGACCGGTCGGCGTTGAATCGTTTTATGCATTGTGACGCAAGTGCCATGCCCCGGTTTGGAAGTTACCTTCAGTTTATCCATAAAGCTTTCCATAACCGCAAATCCAAGCCCCGCGCGTTCATCATCAGCCGTTGTGAACAACGGCTGCATGGCCTGCGCAATATCTTCTATCCCGCAGCCCTTATCTTGTATTCTGATTGTGATTTTTCCGGTATCATAGATTTTGCAGTTTATGTAAACAATACCGATCGTGTTGCGGTAAGCATGGACAATGCAGTTGGTAACTGCTTCTGATACCGCGGTTTTAATATCGCTGAGTTCATCTATCGTAGGATCAAGCTGGGCAATAAACGCCGCAACCGCCGACCTGCCAAATGCTTCGTTGGAGGAACAGCTCAAAAAAGATACCGACATTTCATTCAATGGCTTCATTGTCTTTCACCTCCTTTACAATTGAGCAAAGCTGATTTAGCCCTGCAAGCGAGACGATTTTTTCTATTTTAGGCGGCAAATTTGCAATAATTACCCTACCGGCCCAAATCTGCATTAATTTGCATCGCCCCATGACCAGCCCCACTCCGGAACTGTCCATAAACTGTACCGCGGAAAAATCAAGTGTTAACACTTTTGGTTTCACCTTTGAGGCAGCTTCATCGATTGCTTCACGAATTTCGCGGGCGGAGTGATGGTCAATTTCTCCGCTTAAAATTGCTGTCATTTCCGCTTCTTTTAAAATTAGTCTGACGCTCATGTCGATTCCTCCATGATTTATGTAATTTTATAGTATTGGCTGAATCTTTGTTTGTTATACATTGGATTGAAAAATATGATCTGAGCGGAACCCGTTTTTACTCTGTTTCCCTTGTAAAAAGGAGAGATTACCGCAGTGACAGAGAGATTAAAATAAGCTTTAGAACATAGGAAAAGCCCTTATCTATAACGATAAGGGCTTTAGCCTAAAATATTGCTCGAAATTTGCGGACAAGCTGTTTTTATTTTAATAATTCAATTGCGCGTGGGCGTACTTCACCAGCCAGATAAAGAGAACCGCAAATCAGGACCGCGCCGTCCTCCCCGGCCAAGCCAAGCGCCTTTCTGAGCGCCGCGTCAATATCCGCCATCGGTTCCGCGGCTGTACCAAGGTTCCGCCAGTGCGCAGCCAGTTCCTCCGCGCCCATGGCGCGCGGGTTGGAAGGCGTAAGCGTAATGACATAGGCAAATAGGTCTTTCAGATTCTGTGTTGCTGCCGTAACGTCTTTATCCGCCAGCATCCCCATCACGGCGACGATTTTCCTGCCGTCGAGATATCTTCGGACTGCATCCGCCAGTGCTGCGGTTCCGCTGGGATTGTGCGCTCCATCGAGAATAACGAGTGGGGAACGGGACAGCACTTCCAGCCGAGCCGGGAAACTTGCGCAGCAAAAACCTGCTTCAATGCTGTGATCACCGATTGGATACCCTTCACCTTTCAGTACTTCAAGTACCGCGAGTGCGGTCACAGCATTTTTTATCTGATGTTCCCCGATAAACGGCAGAGTCACCAGCAATTCTCCATATTCCAGACCCGTGCCGGTAATATTCATGGAAAGCAAATTCACGCTGTCCATTTTTGCGAGAACAAACCGGTTATGGCGTTCGGCAGCCGTATCGCGAATGACTTCATAGGCCTCACGCGGTTGGTCAGGGTAACAAACGGTAATTCCATTTTGCTTAATAATGCCGCACTTTTCGCATGCAATCTGCTCCACCGTATCCCCTAAAATCGTGGTGTGATCAAGTGAAATCGAAGTGATGACGGACACAAGCGGTGTCTTGATCACATTGGTCGCGTCAAGGCGTCCGCCTAGACCAACCTCAAGTATCACAATGTCACAGCCCTTGTTGGCAAACCACTGGAACGCGATCGCTGTAATGAGTTCAAATTCGGTGATAATCTCATCCTTCGCCGCCATTTGTTCCACAAGGGGAAATGTCTTTTCCACAAGCATTGCAACCTCTTCGTGCGAAATCATTTCGCCGTTGATCTGCATCCGCTCACAGAAATCCGTGACATAGGGCGAAGTAAACAGGCCGGTTTTGTATCCAGATTTTTTGAGCACCGAGGAAATCAGCGCACAAGTAGAGCCTTTTCCGTTCGTGCCCGCGACATGAACAAACTTGAGCTGATCCTGCGGATTCCCCAAAAGCCCGAGCAGTTTTTCAATACGCTCAAGGCCGGGCTTGATTCCAAAGCGCAGGAGGGATGATATTTTATTCAGTGCTTCTTCATAGGTCATATTATTACACCTTCCTTTAAAATGAAAAGGGCGAACAAACAGTCCGCCCCATCTTGCTGATTATTTTAATGCCTGAATGCTCGATTCAATAAGAGCGATATGCTCACCCAGTTTTGCGGCATTTTGTTTTACGCCATCCACAACATTGGCAGGAGCCTTCGACATAAACTTTTCGTTGGTTAGCTTTGCCTGTGTGTTCTCATATTGTTTTTTCGCGGATTCAAGTTCTCTTGTCAGGCGTTCCAGTTCAGCCTGCTTATCGACCAGCTCATCCATCGGAATGTAAACACGGGCGTCGGCGGTAACAATGGTTACTGCGCCTTCAATCTCATATTCTTTCCCGATTTCGACCTTACTGGCATAAGCAAGTTTTGCGATGATCGCTGCGCCGTCATGGAACGTACCTTCAGCGGCTGTAGCAATATAAAGATGCGTCTTGCGTGACGGCGGTACATTCATCTCGGAACGGCGGTTGCGGATTGCGCGCACCGCGTCCATAATACGCTGCATTTCGTCTGCAGCCTGTGAAAAGTTGTGATCTTCCTCAAATTCCGGCCACTTTGCAACCATAATGGAATCGCCTTGGTGCGGGAGTGTCTGCCAAATTTCTTCCGTGATAAACGGCATGAACGGATGCAGGAGTTTTAACGTGCCGGTCATCACCCACACGAGCACCTGACGCGCGTTCTGCGCTGTTTTTTCATCTTCAGAGTTGAGACGGATTTTGGCAATTTCAATATACCAGTCGCAGAACTCGTCCCAAAGGAAATCGTAAAGCTTCTGTACCGCAATACCAAGTTCAAAATGTTCGAGGTTCTCCGTGATTTCTTTTGTTACATTGTTAAAGGAATTGATAATCCACTTGTCTTCCAGCGCAAGGTCGGCCGGCAATTCATTCTTTACGTCATGACCGTCGATATTCATGAGAATAAAACGGGAAGCGTTCCATATTTTATTGGCAAAATTGCGGCTGGATTCCACTTTTTCATCAGAAAAACGCATGTCATTTCCGGGGCTGTTGCCCGTTGCAAGCATAAAGCGGAGCGCGTCCGCGCCGTATTTATCGATAATTTCAAGAGGGTCAATTCCGTTGCCGAGTGACTTGCTCATTTTTCTTCCCTGCGCGTCCCGGATAAGTCCGTGAATCAACACTGTGTTGAAAGGTACCTCTCCGGTATGCTCCACTCCTGAAAAGATCATACGGGCAACCCAGAAGAAAATGATATCATAACCGGTAACCAATGTATTGGTGGGATAGAAATACTTTAAGTCCTCAGTTTTATCCGGCCAGCCAAGAGTGGAGAACGGCCAGAGTGCGGATGAGAACCACGTATCGAGCGTATCCTCATCCTGCTTCAAGTTTTTCGAGCTGCATTTCGGGCAGGTATGAGGTTCTTCTCGGGATACAATCATTTCACCGCAATCCTGGCAGTACCACGCGGGAATGCGGTGACCCCACCAAATTTGGCGTGAAATACACCAGTCCTTAATATTTTCCATCCAGTGATAATACGTTTTATCGAAGCGTTCCGGAACAAATTTCACCCCGCCTTTTTTCACCTGATCGATGGCAGGCTCGGCCAAAGGTTTCATCTTTACAAACCACTGCGTTGAAACTCTGGGCTCAACTACCGTGTTGCAGCGGTAGCAGGAGCCGACATTGTGTTTAATTGGTTCCACTTTTACCAGGAAGCCCTGCTGCTCCAGTTCTTCAACAATCAACTTACGGGCTTCAAGGCCGGACATACCTGCGTATTTCCCGCCGTTTTCATTAATGTTTCCGCCGTCGTCCATTACATTAATAATAGGAAGGTTGTGGCGAAGACCGACCTCAAAGTCGTTCGGGTCGTGGGCAGGCGTAATTTTCACTACGCCGGTTCCAAATTCACGTTCCACATAAGTATCTGCAATCACAGGAATTTCACGGTTAACCAATGGCAGAATTAAAGTCTTGCCAATCAAATTCTGATAGCGTTCATCATCGGGATGTACCGCGACAGCGGTATCGCCGAGCATGGTTTCCGGTCTGGTAGTGGCAAGTTGGATGAAGCCACTGCCATCCTTGAACGGATAGCGCAGATGCCAGAAAGAACCGTCATGCTCGCTGAACTCCACTTCCGCGTCAGAAATGGAAGTGCGGCAGTGCGGGCACCAGTTAATGATACGCTCACCACGGTAGATTAGTCCTTTTTCATACAGTCTGACAAAAACTTCGCGGACTGCCTTGTTGCAGCCCTCGTCCATTGTAAAGCGTTGACGCTCCCAGTCGCAGGAAGAGCCCAATTTTTTTAGCTGCTCTACAATACGGCCGCCAAACTTTGTATTCCACTGCCAAGCACGCTCTAAGAATGCGTCACGGCCAATATCGTCTTTAGAAATTCCTTCTTTGCGCATTGCTTCCACGATTTTTGCCTCGGTTGCAATGGCGGCATGATCGGTACCCGGCAGCCAAAGTGCCGAATAACCCTGCATTCTTCTCCAACGGATCAGAATATCCTGTAAGGTTTCGTCAAGGGCATGTCCCATATGAAGCTGGCCGGTAATATTCGGAGGCGGAATAACTATCGTATACGGCTTTTTGTCCGGGTCTGCCTCTGCGTGAAAGTAGCCGCCGGAAAGCCAGAAATCATAAATTCTGTCTTCCACTTCCTGTGGGTCATAGGTTTTTGCGAGTTCCCTGCTCATATCGTTTCCTCCTGAAATTTACCTCTAATTACACTAAATATAAAATAAGCGGTAATTTTATTGTTTTTCATACTGAACCATGCAAATCAGCTTCCATCGGCTAAAGCCTATGGTTGAACCCAATTCTGTTTTAAGTAATCGGATTTCATCCGGTTACGGTTCAGTTATCGCATCGTCATTGATTAAAATATCGGCAACACGGGATTTTTTATTTTAGGAAAACCTTATTTATTATGACATTTTGGGGATTATTTGTCAATTATTTTAGCTCACCGGCAGTGCCGCCGCAGGGCTCGCAATCACGGTACTATCTACGATAACCGCAATGCACAGGCTCAAAAGAACATCGGATTCATTCGTGATATCAACGGCAAAGCAATCCCCGCCGGCATTCCAGCAACGACCGTGCGTCATAATTACAGTGGAGTCGACGTCAATAATATCGTAGGAGCGTGTAATCAGATCGCCACGAAAACGCCACCGAATCCCTTTTATCCCCTTGATTTTAATTGGCTGTTTCGGTGCTGTTAGATTCAAAATCACACGCGCGCGCTCCTTGTCATCAATGAAAATAGTGTATTTTGATAAAGCGGAAAGGCCCACGCTAAAAATTCGTGCAGCCTCATTTTCATTATTATCGATCAGATAGAATTTACACCCGATTGACAGCGAATCGCCCTTCACCCGATAGACAGGTTGGCCGAAAGAATCCGAAATTGTAAAAAGAGTTTCGGTTCCTGTATTTTGATGAAGATAAAACTGCACACGGCCACCTCCCTATAAACTACATTTAGTTTATAATACCATTTTTATGATAGATAGGCAACTGAATTTCCGTACGAAAATATAGAAATCATCAACTGCCGCTTTATCGGCAGTATCCATAAATGACGGATTGACGAATTGCAGGCGTTATACTACAATAGGTATACTTCTATCCGAATTTCCGGAGGTGTACCTTTTGAAAAAAGTATTCAGACACAAGCAGTTATGGCTATTGGCTTTTGCGCCGGCCGCTTTACTATTAAACCTGACCGCAGCCGGCAATTCCGGTTTTGCGGAATGGTACGCTGTTACTATTTACCCTGCATTGTCAAGAGGAGTCAATCATGCGACTTCTCTTCTTCCATTTTCACTGGCAGAACTACTCGTTTTTTTGTTTATCATTAGTATGGTTTTATATCTCGTATTATATGTCATTAAGTTGATTCGGGTAAAAGAAAACCGGATGAAAACAGGACTAAAATGTCTTATGAATCTTATGTGCCTTGCGTGTGTGCTGTATTTTGTTTTTACGGTTACCTGCGGTATCAATTATTACCGCTATCCTTTCGCTCAGACCTGCGGGCTGCAGGTGAAGCCCTCCTCAAAAACGGAGCTGATCGGACTTTGCAATGAATTGGCTGAAAATGCAAACACACTGAGAAAAAAGGTAAAGACTGGCGATAAGTCTGTCATGAAACTGAGTGATTCCAATTTATATGAAACCGCAAAGCAGGCACAGACGGCTTTTCAGAAAATCAACGCGGATTATCCTCTTCTGTACGCAGGTTATGGTGCACCCAAGCCGGTGCTTTGCTCCCGGCTCATGTCCTACTGCAACATTACGGGAATATTCTTCCCATTTACTTTTGAAGCAAACGTGAATGTCGATGTTTCCGATTATTCTATCCCGTCAACGATGTGCCATGAGCTTTCCCATCTGCGCGGGTATATGCGCGAAGACGAAGCCAATTTTATAGGCTACCTCGTATGCAAAAAAAGCAGCAGCCCGGATTTTCAGTATTCGGGTGACATGCTTGCCTTTATTAATGCTTCCAACGCGCTGTATAGTACGGACAGCAGCGCCGCTAATCTCATTTTCGCAAAACTAAGTGACGGAGTAAAACTGGATTTAGCTGATAATTCCGCTTATTGGAAACAATTTGAGGGGCCGGTAGCCGAGATTTCAACCTCAGTCAACAATAGTTACCTAAAAGCAAACCATCAGGATGACGGCGTAAAAAGTTACGGCAGGATGGTTGATCTTCTGTTAGCCGAATACCGGGCAAAAAAGCAAGCCGGTTAACATCATTTATCCAAAAAAAGGAGCCGGCAGAGCGGCTTCTTTTTTGTTTTTATCTGTTATGATTTTGGTATCGGGAATATATAAGACCGATTGTCAACCGCCTGATTCAGTGTCTCAAAGTGATACCCTTCTTTTTTGAGTGTTTCAATAATTTTTGGTATCTCTGAAAGTGTATACCCCTTGGATGCAGTATTATGAAACAATACCACCGACTGCACGTGGCTATGTACGCCCTTAACTGTATTATTGTAAATTGACTGCGCTGTGGCCCCATATTCCGCATCTCCGGAACTCACGTTCCAATCATAATAAACATAGCCCCTCCGGTTCATTTCAGCTATAATCGTCTTCGCCGTCTTTTGGTTAAACGAATTAACACTTCCTCCGGCATAACGGTAAATATTGGGTTCCACCCCTGTAACATTTTGAATCAAATCGTGCATCTTGGCAAAATCATTCAGAAAAGCTTCGGGTGAAGCATAGATTTGTAAATACTGATGCGTATAAGAATGTACACCGATCGCATGACCTCTGTCCGCGATCGCTTTCATTGCCTTTATGTCCTGCGCATCCGTCTTTCCAATTAAAAAGAACGTCACTTTCACCTGATAATGATCGAGTACATTCAAAAGCGGAATTGTTAAATTCGACGGGCCATCATCAAAGGTAAGATAAACCACCTTTTCAGAATCAATCGGAGCAAATGTTACCTTTCCAATATTCAGCTTCGGATACAACGCCTGATAGGCGGAAGAATCCTTTGGGGGAACATTTTGAGGAGCGGGTGCAAAAGCATGCGATGAAATATTCGTCTGCTGCGTTTCAACCTGTGAAGGTTCAGGCTCTGACGATATCGGCTGCAGTTCCGAACTGGTCGCTTCCTGTGGAACCGTCTTAGATGAAACTGGATTTGAAGAGGCGGGGGCTGAGTGATTGGAATCAGCTGAATGCGCTGTCTGTTTTGACATTGTAAATACCGACATTTGCGAGGAGGCTTTAAAAACAGCTATTCCAATAAAGCAAATAAAGAGCAGCAGAAGCGTCACAATGGTCGTGTGCCTGATTCTTTTCCGCCATATCTTTTTACTGTAATCATCCATATCAAACACTGCCTTCACCAAAAATCGTTATAATTTTACTGTTACTTACATTATATACATCTCCGGCGAAAATGACAGTTAAATATTTGTAATCTGTATTCTTACTCAGCAGATAGGTTTGACCCGCAAAGTGAGCCACTGCCGGCTTTCACAACCGGCAGTGGCTCACTTTTTGCATATTTTATTGTTATCTTTATTATCCGATAAATTCCTGTGTCCAATAGTAAATGCCGTTTACTTTGTATACACCGACGCCTATTTGTTTAAAACTACCATTTAGAATATTGGCACGATGTCCGGGAGAATTCATCCATGCGGTCATAACAGCCTGCGCGTCCTTCTGGCCATAGGCAATATTCTCGCCTGCCGTGGAGTAGGATACGTTGTATGCCTTCAATGCGGTAAAGCAGCTTTCGCCGTTTGGTCTGGTATGTGAAAAACTGCTTACAATTTCAGTTGCTCTGACTTGAGCCGCTTTGGCAGCATTTGTATTCATTGTGAGTGCGGCAAGGCCGTTTTTTGCGCGCTCGGTATTCACGATCTGCAGAACCTGATTTGCAATGCTGGAATTTGTTTGGGTTGCGGTTCCGCCTGTTGAGCTGCTCGCCGCCGGTTTGCCAGCACTGGAAGTGCTTGTACTCGGAGTACTTGATGAACTTGGTTTGCTTGAAGAGGTTTGTCCTGTAGCAGTGGATTTACAGGAATTTGCCTTACAAGCTGCCGTTACGCAGGAAGCGGTATTGCAAGAAGTTTTCGCGCAAGCCGTACCATTGCAAAAATAGGTACTGCAGGAAACCTTACTCCCTGAATTACAGGAAGAAATGTAGTAGGCAAGTACATTTTTGCAGCCGCTACTGTTCAAAGCAGCAGCAAGAGTTGAGGTCGGGCTAGCGGATGCGTTTGCAGAAGCCACATTTGAATTGGGGCAGGAAGATGTATTTGCTGCCGCATTCGCAGTTGGGCTGGAAGCGGTTTTCTGCGATACAGATGTGTTTGGGCAAGAAGAGGTATTTGCCGCAGCTGATTGCGGACATATTGTGTTTTGCACGGATACCGCTTTTACCGCGGCGTTGGTAGCAGTCGCCTGAAGCTTTGCTGCTTCATTGCTCGACGGAGACACGGAAACCACTGCATTCGAAGCACTGTTAGAATTGCTTGAAGCAGTAATATTGGAAGCCGTCAGGTTTGAAGCGGCTGCAGCGCCTGTGGCAGAGTTCGGCTGCGCTTGCGCAACACCGGAGCAAGCCGCCAGACTGGAT
>WSSedL1CaDRAFT_10001906_pt1 | contig 11376 bp, 10 predicted proteins | sample WetSurSL1Cattail_FD_9464 | JGI IMG/M metagenome (IMG submission 9464)
CGTTTCATCCCTTGCCCTTTCAAAAGTTCTAAACGGCTTCTCCCTACTTCCGGAGTTCATATCGTTTCCTTCGGTTGAAATATATAATTCAACATCCTTACACATATAATTTCATTCCTCTCCAAATTATATTTTAGTTGGTGAATTGGTAGCCTTTGGGGTTTACGCCATTTACACGCTTAAAAGCCTTCCGGAATGCATTAGCACCGCTGTATCCGGCCATGACCGCTATTTTTTCAATTGATAAATTCGTATCCGATAATAATTTGCAGGAATACTTCAAACGAAAATTTTCCACATAGCTTGAAAAATTATCTCCAATCTGTTCCTTGAATAATTTTGATACATATTGTTCAGTAATACCGAATTTATCTGCAACCAATGCTAAAGACATCTGCGGTTCCAGAAAGTCCGAATCGACATATTCTTTAATGGATTTTATAAGCTTTTCATTTCTGCTATGTCTTTCTTCCTTAATCTTTGCACAGATGAATTGGTATGTTTTGGTTATGGTATCATATGTCTCTTCAATTGCCTCCATTTTTCTTATATTTCTCCATTTTTCGGCTTTTTCAAGAGGACACGTGTTTATATTAAGCTGTAATTCATCTGATAATTTTATGATGGTACCATACATTTCATATATGAAATATTTCTGCATGCTCTTTGCCAGATCTCTTTTCAATATATTCTGTTCATAACAGCGATCCAGAATGTACTTGACTTCCTCCCAATCACCCGCTTTGGTAAAATTCATCAGCTTAATTTCCATGTCCATCGGATAATAAAAGTAATCCTCGTTCCCAGGAATGGAATAATACCAGTTTACTATATTCTTACTGTCGCAGTCCTTATTATCCGCCGCTAAGTTGGCTTCTACAAACGACCGGCTTATTTCGCTCAGTCTGGAGTATATATTTCCAGCTGAGATAGATATCTTAATATTATAATTCTTCAGCATAAGATCATAAAGACTGGAAGCATTATCTTCAACGTCCTTAATAAAATCACTCTCAATGTATCCATCAAAGCTTGCAAAAACAGATATCATATCAAAATCTATATCATTTATCTGGTGATCGTTTCCTGCCAATTTCGATATTTCATTCTTAAGAATTATCTTTGCAAGGTTCAACTCGCGTAAAAAATCATCGGTAAGGTAACCCAGGAAGCCATTTAGCTGTATTACCATTACCAAATATTTGTTTCCAATAATATTAATTCCATTCTGGGAAAAAGCTTTCTCTATTTCTTCATTATTGTTGAATCCGCCATATAGTAGTTTATAAAAAAACGCAGTTCTCAGCATAGGCGTCTGCTGGTTAAGTTCTTCTTTAATCTCTTGATATTTGTTGGTCAATCCTATTATGCCCGACTTAATTAATTCAAAATCATTTCTGGCGTTAGGGTTCTTACTGTCCGCCAGATCAACAAGATTGGTGACTATCTCATTCACAGGCTTGGAATTCCAGTAAGCAAGAACATAAGCTATAAGAATTCCCACTACTAAAGATAATATAAATATGACTAAAACTATATTAATAATGGAGTTTACTTTTTCCATTACTATGCTTGCCGGTATAACCGAAACGTATTTCCAATTATTATAGGATGAAACAGTATAGGATACGACCATATTTTCCCCATTAACCTTGCTCTCAAGAGAGCCCTCGCTTTTATCCATCACAATATCCAGAGGCTTGGCTTGAATTCCATTCTCCAATTTACGTGAGCCTGCTATTGAAATCTGTCTTCCTTTCCCGTCAAGAATATAAATAAAACCTCCATTTTGAATATAACTATTCCTGAGCAGATTTTCTATTTCCTTGCCGTCAATCAACATTATAATGACGCTGTTTATATTTCCTTTGGCATCAGGAACGTTTGACTGGATATAGGGTATTACAGGATATACATTGTTGTTGATAGTTACATTCATTAGCGGAAGATATTCTTTGTTATGATATGTATCAAGAATTTTGCTTTTCCATTCGGAATACTTCATATCACCGAATTTTAGAACATATCCGTAAAAAAAATCGGGATTTATATAGGCGGCTTTACTGGAAAGGAATATTTCGCTCTTTTTGAAGTACATATATACCTCTCTGATTAATTTGTTGTTAATACCGACTTGATAAAAGTCATCCTGTACGTTCAGCACTTCCGATATATTTCTTCTATCCCTATACGGGCTCTCCATTGTAAGAAGATTATTTATTTTTTTATTTAGAAGCAAGTCTTGCAGCATCCTATCTATTTCATAACTTTTGCTATCCATAACATACATAGTCTGTTTGAGTTTTGACAGACTCGATTCCTGGGCGTTGTTTTTAATTACAATCAAAGCCTGATTATAAATAAATAGCCCGATAATTAGTGGTACACATAAAATAATCAGATATGGTATTAAAAACCTTCTCAGTACTTTATGCTTTTTCTCTTTCAGAAGCATTTTATTCACACTCCCAAATACATAATCCTATTGTCATGAGATACCAATAATCAATATTTTGCCACAATTCTGTCAACCAGCGACATATAGGAAACGATCTCCTTTAGTTCATCCGGAAATTCCGATAAAACCCATACATTTCTCCCATTGATTGCTCCATTTTCAATAAAACTCTCCAATTCAAGGAAAAGTCTTTTCATTATTGCCGATCTATGTATAAAGCAAGGAGCTTCGTCATTATAAAACTCGACACTTTTTTTGATGATAAGGTCTTCATTTAAAGGCAGCGAAGTAATTTTGCCTCTAAATACAATATCACCTTTACCGCTAAGCAAAACCAATTCACTTATTCCGGACAAACCACATCCCCCCTTTTGTTAAAATAATACAACGATAAGCACTCCAAAGATTAAGAAGAGCCCTGCATTTATTAGTTTTATAGCAGGCAATTTTCCTCTCAAAGCTTCGCTGATATCAAATAATTCTCTTCCCCTGTCTATTGCCACCGTTATTATCAATAATGGTAAAATAAAAGCTATATCATATATCAAAAAATAGAATAGCGCATTTATGGTAAAACTACTGTTGCTTTGCAGTATGTATACGATCGTGGCAAGATATATCTGACCGGTACATAAAAACTCGCCGAAAGTGATGATCATACCCAATAAAAAACTCATTATCATGATAGTTCCCGCATTGTCACCGGAAACAGCGTTTTTGATCCACTCATGACAAGCCTTCCTTAAACGGACCGGAAGCTGCATTTTGATTTTTTCGTAATGATCACTTTTCGCGGAAAAGTAATCATTTATATTTAAAATAACAATCGTAACAACAAAAATCAATATTATCCCTTTTGTTAACAGCCCGAACCACTTAATTTTTAGATGAGCAAAAATGCTGTATAAAAGAGTTCCAAGCAGGAAAAAAGTTATAAATTTACTTGCAGCAAATGTAAAGCCCATTTTTCTCACGCTCACTTTTTTTACCATAATCATTGAAATGAACATGAGAAGAAGGGATAACGAACATGGATTTAGACCGTTTACCAACCCGGCAAGAAAAACACTAATCATTTTTACAACTGAAAGTTTCATCTCAACGGTATCAGCATCGGAACCTGTAAGCTTTATTACTTTAGTTCCAGGTAAATCAATCCTGCTAATCTCTCTTTTCAAATCCGCTGCAATTTCAGTTTTTCCATGTAAATAAACATCGCCTATAAATACAATAGGCACTCCTTGCTTTTCACAAGGTACATTATATTCTTTAAAGTATTTCTTTAAAAGCCGATATGTTGAACTATCGCTTGCGTCAAGCAGCCGTATGTCAAGCTCGTCCGCATAGTCGCCGACGCCTGTTTCCTTATTATTAAGTTCTTCGATTATTTTTCCGGCTTCATTGCATTGCTTGCAATATTCAAAATAAAAATAAAGGACAGTAATCTTTTTACTGCTGTCTATGCTTGCATTGCAAATATTGGTAAATATGCTGTTCGCCAGTATTGAAAAGAGCAGTAAAATAATTACATGAATACAATTTACATGCTTATTGCCATGTCCATGTTTTCTGTTTCCACCGGTACCGTCTTTTCGTACAGCGGCTTTGAGCATAGAATTATCTCCCTCATATGAAACAGATCTGTTCAGCGCAATCCGGGTGGCTTGCTTCAAGGCACGCAAGCCACTCGTTGGACTGCGCAGCGTTTTGCTAGTTATTCTTCATTTTTGTCTCATAGGCATCATCATAAATCTTAATATACTTGTCAATTTGCAGATCCTTTAATTTGTTAACATAATTATCCCAATCCTTATCAATATTCATGGACCCTGTAATAAACTGGACCATTGATTGATTTACATAATCCTTAATATTGGTTTTCAGCTGGGATATTTCATTGATTTGATCCGCAGGCAAGAATACGGCCGTAAACCACTCCTTGGGAGCATAAGGCGCATAATACTCACTTGACAAATCCTGCAACCGCTTTACATACGATGCGGACTTATAGATATCCTGGTCTACAGCCCATTCATTATTATATTGAACATCACGCTTTGTTGGACCGTTTTGATTCCAATGATAATTTTGGACGTCGCCATGCGTTGTAAACTGTATCCAGCGTCTTTTAGCAGAATTCCCTACAATATCCTTGTCGCCTGACTGTGCCTTTTCCCATGTCGTTCCTTCAGGTCCCCAATCCATAAGAATGGTTCCGTCATTAGAATAGAAATAGTCACAAAGCCTTAACGCCGCTTCGGGATATTTGCATTTATCCGTTATAGTAAAATAAGCTCCCGTTATATCCCTGTAGCATGGTGTGGTACGAACTCCGTTTGGACCTTCTAAAGGCGGTACAACAGTATATTCCCTATGCCTGGTTGCTGTATCGTCCATCTTGGTAAACATGGCAACATGCCCTGCCGCTACGCACCCAAGCAAATTATCCCCCGCTATGTTTCCGACCTGCTCCAATTGATCCAGAGACTGTGTGAATGACGATGGGTCAATCAAACCTTCGGAATAAAGCTTATTTATATACTTCAAGCCTTCTTTCCATTCAGGTGTGTTAGCCACAAAGGATAATTTATCATTCTCGACCTTAAAATAAGTATCGCCGTCGTCGTATACAAACGCGTTCATCAGAAAGTGCTGCGGTTCCGCGTGCCACGTCTTTATACAGCCTGTTAACGGTATTTCATCCTGCTTTTTATTTCCGTTTGGATCTTTGGTTTTGAATGCTTTAAGCACCTGGTAGAAATCCTCGGTAGTCTCAGGTATTTTCAGGCTGAGCTTCTCCAGCCATGTATTATCTATCCACATCTTCTGGGAATACCAGCAATGATAACATTCATTGATTTGCGGAATCCCGTATATATTGCCGTCGGGAGCCGTTATGTCGCCTTTGAAGCCCGCTATCGCATCATAGGTTTTCTTGATTTCAGTTCCGTATTTATCAATCAGGCTGTTTAAGGGTACAAATATCTTTTGCTGATAGCCATATTGCATAATTTCTTCATTTGTGAATTCCCCAGTCAGGAAAATATCCGGATAATCCCCGCTGGCAAGCAGAAGCTGCTTCTTTTCAGCAATAGATACTTCAGGAACGGCAACAAAATCAAGATGAATATTTGTCCTCTTCTCCAGTTCGATAGTTGCTTCATTATTATCAAAATCGTTGATTAAAGCATTTTGCACCACAAAAGCCGACAAAGTTATTTTATCCTTTACGATTGGCAACTGGCCCGCGGGATTAACATTGGAATCTCCAGCCGACACCGCTTCGGTACTGTTTGATTTTTGCTGTGTAGTTGTATTGCTTGTCTTGTTGCTGTCATTCGTACCGGTTCCCTGTCCGCACCCAGTTAACATAACGCTTACACAAAAGCACAGTGCGACAGCAATAATTAGCACCCTTTTCATAATGCACTACTCCTTTTTAATATTATATAACACGTATCTAAGCCATGCACTAACACCTTAGTACAAATAAGGCAGTCATGACCTCCTTTCGTAATTTTATACCGGATATCGGGTTCCCTTGCAAAGCCTTACACTAAGATAATGCATAAACTCAAATACAAATGTCCTTGTATTTTATATCTGCTTTTTTATTTTCAATACTCAGCCTTTAATAGAACCGATCATTATGCCTTTCACGAAATATTTCTGAACAAATGGATAAATAATAATCACAGGTAAGCTGGCCACCACAATAAGAGAATACTTCAAAAGCGTCCTCATGCCCTGCCTTTCCATCATCCTTTTCGCATCTGTTTGCGCCAGCATGGTAGGGTCAAAAATATTCTGTATCATAATATTGCGCAGTACTATCTGCAATGGGTATAGAGAAGGCGTTTTCAAAAAAATAAGCGCATTGAAATAGGTATTCCATTGGCCTACCGAGTAAAACAGGGCCAGTACGGCAATCAGGGGAGCGGATAACGGCAGAACGATCTTCATGACGAATTTAAAATCACTGCAGCCGTCAAGATAAGTGGCCTCTACCAGTTCACCGGGAATAGACCCCTGGAAAAAAGTCCTTGCGATAATAACATAATATACCGACATGGCACTCGGTATCAGCATAGACCAGCGCGTATCTATCATACCCAGATTACGCACCAGAAGATAAAGAGGAATAAGTCCTCCTGAAAAAAGCATGGTGAAGGTAAATGCAAGCATTATGAAGCTTCCGCCGTAAAAATCCTTTCTTGATAGCGGATATGCCGCCATAACGGTAAGAGTAACATTTAAAAGAGTACCGAAAAAGGTATAGAACGCAGAATTTGCATATCCCAAAAGCACCTGATTGTTTCTAAATATTGCGGTATATCCCAAAATGCTTGGATCCACAGGCCATAGCACGACCTTTCCGGCAGTCACGGCGTCGGGCGAGCTGAATGAAGCGCTTATAATATAAATTAAGGGGAAAACAATGATCATCAGGTTAATCCATAAAATAATATAAATCAACGTCAGGAAAATTTTATCGTTTTTACTTTCGCGTCTTAATCTGTTGGACATTTGTAATTCATCTCTCCTCGTTTTTATTTACCACAAGCTTGTTTCTCCAACCTTCTTTGAAAATTGATTGACTGTAACAATTAATATAAAATTAATAACCGAATTGAACAGCCCTACGGCAGTGGAAAAGCTGTATTGAGCATCAATCAATCCTATTTTGTATACATATGTGGAAATAATCTCAGAGGTACTTAAATTAAGATTGTTCTGCATAAGAAATACTTTTTCAAATCCTACGCCCATAATATTGCCAATGCTCAGGATCAGGAGTATAACAATTGTCGAGGAAATGCCCGGTATATCTATGTGTATGATCTTTTTCAATCTGGATGCTCCGTCAACCTTAGCAGCTTCATATAAGGTCGGATCTATATTGGATAAAGCCGCAATATAGATTATCGCGTTATATCCGGTGCACTGCCAGACGCCGGACCACACATAGATAGATTTGAAAATACCGGGTTCTCCCATGAAATTGATTCCCTTGCCTCCAAGCGCGGTAATCATAATATTTACAAGCCCTGTTCTTGCATCCAGGATCTGAAATATCATAGCTACCATGACAACAGTGGATATAAAAAACGGCATATATGTAACCATCTGAACCGTCTTTTTAAAACGGACACCGGGAATTTCATTCAGCGCAAGAGCAAGGAATATCGGAAGGGGAAATCCTGCAATAAGCGAATATAAGCTTATTTCTAAAGTATTTTTTATTAAAGTCCAGAATATCGGGGATTTGAAAAACTGTTCGAAATACTTAAAACCCGCCCATGGGCTGCCGAATACTCCTTCCCGTATATGAAAGTCTTTAAAAGCCAAAACCAGGCCCCCTATAGGAATATATTGAAATATTACTATATATGCAACAGGTAAAAGCATAATTAAATAAAATTGCCAGTGGATAATGATCTTCTTTTTAAAAATATATTTAAAACTTTTGTTTCTATTTGAAAATGTGGATATGTTACTTAATTGTGAAGCACTGCTATTGGTTCCCAATATATATCCTCCTATAAGACTTATACGTTTCCAGACTGTAATCCGCTCAAATGGCCCGATGATTTAATGATTGGAAATATACTCTTTCAAGTCGAAAACCGACTCCATCCGTGCCCACCATTCCCCATCTCCGGCTTCCTTCACAGGCACCTGGAATTTACGCATAAGGCTGTCCCACTCTATTTCTTTTTCGTCTGCCGCGGTATTCTGCAAGCTCCGCCGCAGATCAAAACCGTCATCGGCTTCTATCAACATAAATAACCTGTCGCCCAGTATAAATATCCTGTCGCTTATAATCCCGCTTTTCTTCAAGCCCTCCACCACTTCAGGCCATATTTCTCTGTGATAGCTTTTGTATTCCGATATTAGTTCAGGATCCTTTTTCAAATCGATAGTATATGCATATGCTTTCATACTTTTTCCTTTCTACCAGCAACAGAACCCTCCGTCGACAAGGATGTCGCTTCCGGTTGTAAATGATGACGCATCACTTGCCAGATATACCACGGCGCCCTGAAGATCTTCGGGTTTTCCGATTCTTTTAAGCGGTACCCTTTCGATCCAGCTTCGACGTTGAACAGCCTGTGTCAGGCCCGTATCTATATATCCGGGGCTTATACTATTCACCCTTACATTGTGAATTCCCCATTCCGCCGCCAGCGATTTGGTCAAATGAATCACTCCAGCCTTGGATGCGCTGTACGCGCAGTGGTACTGCGGTTCGGGGATGATATGCCCGGCCATTGACCCTGTATTGATAATGGAACCTGCTTTTTTGGCGACCATTACCATGCCTGCCGCTTTTGCGGTGAGATATATGCCGGTCAGATTGATATCAATGACTTTCTTCCACTCTTCAAGTGACATTTCCTGTGTATTCTTGTTGATGCATATGCCTGCGTTGTTGAAGGCAATGTCAACTGTCCCAAATTCCGACAGTATCTTCACCATCATACTTTGTACATCCGAATACTCCGAAACATCCGCCCCGACAGCGAGGGTACGGGTACCGAAGGCCGCGATCTCTTCGGCAGCCGCTTGCGCCGGTTCCATATCCCTGTCTATTATCGCAATGTCGGCGCCGGCTTGGGCAAGAGCTATTGCGGCATATTTTCCAATTCCCCTTGCTCCCCCTGTAACAAACGCTTTCTTGCCATCCAGTCTGAACCTGTCAAAAATATTCATAATTCTTTCTCCTCCTCTATACTTATTCCTTTCAGCAGCATAATTAACAACCAGCCGAAAAATCATTCAGGAGTCACTATAATCTCCAAGCCCTCCCCTTTTGCAAGCAGAGCTATCCCTTCATTTATTTTTGATAAAGGCATAATATGGGTAATCAGCTTTTCAAGATCCAAGACGCCCTTTTCCAAAATCTGCACGGCCTCGGGAAAGGTCGATCTTGCTATCCATGATCCCAGCAGTTGTATTTCCTTTAATACGATTTGATGCTGTATAATTTTCGGCTCCGCCCTGGTATTGAACCCGAACAGCAAGACCTTTCCCCCTTTGCGCACGGCCCTTATGCCATCCTCTACCCGGGATCCCACCACGTCAATTACAATATCGACGCCGATACCGGTCACCGACTTAACAAATTCCGCCGGATCCTTATCATTCGGATTAACCGTGAAATCCGCGCCGCATTTTTCGGCATACTCGCGTCTTTTCCCGGAAGGCTCCGATACAATTATGGGAGTCGCGCCGGAAGCCTTCAACATCTGCACGTATATCAGGGCTATAGGCCCTGCGCCTATTACAAAGGCGCTCTGTCCGGGAATAACACCTAATTTATGTATGCCATTGACGACGCAAGCCAGAGGTTCTGCAAAAACGGCGATATTCGTTTCAAGCCTGTCGGAAATCTTATGAGCCACCTTTTCAGTAATCTTCACATATCGTGTAAAGCCTCCGTTCCTGTTCACGCCTATCGATATCTGGTTTTCGCAATGATTGGTGAGTCCCTTAAGGCAGTACCTGCAAACTCCGCAGTAATCATTGGGCTCAACCACCGCCCTGTCTCCCTTTTTCAGTGTTCTGACCGATTCCCCGGCATCCACAATTTTTCCAACGATTTCATGTCCCATGATAAGGCCCGGTTCCACATCAAACCCGGCGGGAGGCACTTCAAGTATATGCACGTCAGTGCCGCATATACTGCACGCCTCCACCTCCAGCAGCACTTCATCGCCGTTGCTTATAACCGGCACATCAACCTCTTCTACGGCAAGTACCCCATTTCCCTTAAAAACAGCGGCCTTCATTTTCCTATCCATAATCTCAACACTCCTCCGCGATTCAACGTTCCTTTTCAATAATGCAAATCGGCGCAAGAACCTCTTTTTCTTCCTCCTCATGCACAAGGATTCTTGAAATATGTCCATCGCAGGGAGATTCCACATCGCTTGTAATTTTATCTGTTTCAACCTTGCAAATTACTTCGCCCTTTTTTACAGGCTCTCCCTCCTTTTTGCACCAGGTTGTCAATATTCCGCTGGACATTGTCAATCCCAACTTTGGCATCAGAACTGTTTCCATCATTCTTTGTGATCTCCTCTCATGTGCAATCTATCCTACCGTTTTGTGTCTTTTCCAAGCATCGCCTTAACCGTCCGTACGACATCTTCCGTCTGCGGCAGGACATAATTCTCCAGATCCGGGCTGAACGGCACAGGTACTTCCTTTGCTCCGAGCCTTTTCAACGGAGCGACAAGATAATCCATGGCCTGTTCCGCTATTACCGCGGCAACCTCTGCCATTACGCTGCACGTAAGCCATGTCTCTTGAAAGCATAATGCCCTGCCTGTCTTTTTTACAGAATTTACTATGGTTTCGCTGTCAAGCGGCTTAATGGTTCTCAAATCCACAATTTCCGCGCTGATTCCATCCTTCTCCAGTATTTTTGCGGCTTCCAGCGCTTTCTTAACCATATAGGAATACGTTATGATCGATATGTCCTTACCCTGCTTTTTAATATCAGCTTTTCCGATAGGAAGCACAAAATCAGCTTCATCCGGCACTTCGCCCTTATCGTCATAGAGTCTTTTATGTTCAAAGAACAATACCGGATTATTATCCCTTATAGAAGCCTTCAACAGGCCTTTTGCGTCTGCCGGAGTTGAAGGTATCACAACCTTCAATCCGGGTACGAATGCAAACCACGATTCCCACATATGCGAATGTTGGGCGGCAGCCTGCACATACCCGCCTTCAGCCAGTCTGACAACCATCGGGAGCTTTATTGCACCGCCGGACATATACCGCATATTCGCAGCCTGATTACAAATCTGGTCGGTCGCTATGGTCACCCAGTCCGCAAACTGAACCTCGGCGATCGGTCTCATGCCCGTAGCGGCAGCTCCGACCGCCGCTCCCACATATCCGGCTTC
>WSSedL1CaDRAFT_10001907_pt1 | contig 11366 bp, 6 predicted proteins | sample WetSurSL1Cattail_FD_9464 | JGI IMG/M metagenome (IMG submission 9464)
AATTCATCAGGCGCTTTAGTAAAAACTCTTACGGCAACCGATATGGCTAAAGGAGACAACACAATAAGCTGGGATGGAACAAATAACCAGGGTAATGCGCTTGCAAGCGGCACATATACTTTTTCTGTTGACGCGACAGCTTCTAACGGCTCTACAATTACTCCGACATTATTTAAATATGGTCAGATTACTGCGGTAAAATATACGGATAGCGGCACTGTGCTGGTAATTAACGGCGCAGATTATTCATTGTCGGACGTAACCGAAATAGTAAACCATAAAGGAACCGGGAATTAATTATGCCAGAAATTAACGGGATAAGCGTTCCTTTTATTCCGATTGTTTCGAAGGAAGACACTTCCTCAAAACAAGTAAAAACGTCAGAAGATAGTTTTCAGAATATATTTAGCTCTGAATTAGATAAGATTAAAATATCCAATCATGCGGCAAAGAGATTAGAAGCAAGGAACATTGAATTAAGCGAAACAGAAATGACAAAACTACAAAACGCTGTAGATAAAGCCGATGCGAAAGGCTCAAAAGATTCGCTTGTTATGATGGATCAAACGGCATTTATTGTGAATGTGCCTAATAGAACAGTGATTACGGCAATGTCGCTGGCAGAAAGTAAAGAAAATGTTTTTACAAATATTGATAGCGTGGTAATAACATAGTAAAACAGCTAAACTATATTTATAACTATTCGATAATAAGACAAAATATAAATATGCTTTTATTAAATTAAATAAGCGTTGGCTTATATAAAAAAACAGAAATTAAGAAAAAATAAAATAAGAAATAATGAGAGCGGGACCTTTTAAGGGCGCTCTCGATTCAACTGAATGACTGACGTTGGATCACAAAATAAACCTTAGGAGGTAATATGTCGCTTCTAAACTCGCTATATTCCGGCGTGTCCGGTTTACAAACTCACCAAACAATGATGGATGTCATTGGCAATAATATTGCAAATGTAAATACCATAGGGTATAAAGAACAGACTGTTACGTTTGCAGACGCGTATAGCCAAATATTGAAAGCCGGTACAAACTCTTCTAGTGCGTCAGGCGGAACAAACTCTTTCCAAATTGGATTAGGCGTGCAGGTTAGTTCAATCGATCGGAACTGGAATTCTGGAACGACTGAAACAACAACTTCTACAACAGACTTAGCCTTGAATGGAAATGGATTGTTTATTGTAAATAGCAACGGTCAAAATTATTATACAAGAGCGGGTAGTTTTACATTTGATGATTCTGGCAAATTAGTAACTTCAACTGGAGCGGTAGTTCAAGGTAAAGTAGCTAATACGGATGGAGTTCTTCCATCAGGAAATAATGTCCAGGATATTATTGTAGATAAAAATTCTAAAATACCAGCCGTATCTACGACAAATGTATCGTGGGGCGGCAACTTAAAAAGCAGCGCGGAACTAACAAGAACAGAAAATGTAGTATTAAGCGGAAACATAAATTCTGATTCAACTGCCGCGTCAATTGACCAATCGCCTATTACTGTTTACAATGAAGACGGCACCGCTTATACGCTACAGGTATCTTATACAAAAACAGCGACAAACACTTATGATATGAGCTATACTGTTTCGTTAGCAAGCGATACTACGAATACAGCTATCACAAGCGGGTCGATAACAGGTTTAACATTCGCTAAAGATTCAAGCGGCAATTATACAATGGATGCGGCATCGTTAGCAAAATTTGACGGAACCGCCAACAAAGTAGTAGACGCTAACAATAAATTAAATTTTTTAATTACAGGATCTACTTTAACGCAAAATGCGTCGACAGAAACTTTAAGCGGTTCAGCCGATGAAAACAGAAAAGCCAACGTAGTTACAGGCGAAGTAACAGTGTACGATTCCTTAGGAACATCTCATCAATTATCGTTAACGTTTACCAAGATAGGCACAAACCAATGGTCTTGGTCTGCTTCCATTCCAGCCACTGACACAAAAGATGGTAAAGAAGCGGTAACAACCGGAAGTATATTGTTTAATTCTGATGGAACTCTAACGGCGACAAATATTTCTCCTAATAATCCGACAATGTCTTTCGTCCCTGCTGGCGGAGCTGATCCGACAACAATTAAACTAGATTTTGGCAGCGGTTTTAACGGCGTTACGCAAACTTCGTCAAGCTCTGTCATTTCATCATTAAGCCAAAATGGTTCTGCTGCTGCGTCATTATCAGACATGAATATTGATCAGTATGGCAATATTACTGGAGTTTACTCTAATGGGAATACAAAAATTCTGGCGCAAATAAGCGCGGCAACATTTACTAATATTGACGGTTTAGTTAGCGTAGGAAATAACATGTACTCGGCTTATGCAAACGCAGGAACAGCTACAGTAGGCAGCATGGGCGATGAAACAGGCACTACGGTAACTTCAAAAAAATTAGAACAATCAAACGTTGATCTTGCTGATGAATTTACAAAAATGATAGTAGCTCAAAGAGGCTTCCAGGCAAATTCAAAAGTAATTACAACATCAGACTCTCTATTACAAGTGATAACGAACCTTGTTCAATAATTATAAATAAATATTATGTTTTCTTAAAAGGAGCGCGGTAAAACGAGCTCCTTTTTTTTTACTTCAACTATATCCGCAGAGATACGATAAACGCAGGCTCATAATCCGTTTGTCATACTAATCAAATCATAAACTGCCCGCTATTAAACTGCCGCATAATAACGCGCATATATAAATGATATCATATTAAAATTTGCACAAATAATATTTGTTGTTATATGTAAAATATAAAAAACATAGTCGAATATTTATTTGAAAAATTTATATGCGCGATGTATTAAATGCCATGCGTGAAATTAGCGAAGCCATATTCATAAAAATTAGTAAAGTTATAACATGATCTCATAATAAGCCTATAAACAAAGCTTAAGGGGCATATAACATTTTTACAGGGGTTCGTAAGCGTTAAACAAACGCAGACAAAACTTATAAAAATTATTTAAATGAAAATGTCTAAACAAATGTAAGTAGGATACGATAATATGATAACTGTTAAATAAAATAATAGACGTAATATAAACAGTTCACATATTTATTAATAAACTCAAAGGAGAGTATATGAAAGATATAATATTCATCACAAAGAAAAGGAAGCTTGGAGTTTATTTCATGCTTCTGTTTTCTGTCTTTTTCATCTCGAGTTTGAAAGCCCAGTCTGACTATGTTATTACAACGGCTGAGACATGGCATTCGAACCAAACATTTAGTACGAATGTAGTTGTTGATGCTGGCGGTACGTTGACGATTGACGCAGGCGTAGTTATTGGCATAAATTACGCAGACGTAAATAATGACAACCTCGGCGATCTTAAACTCGAAGTTAAAAACGGCGGAAAGTTGATCATCAATGGCACCCCTTCGAATCCAGTTATCTTCCAGGGATCTGGAGTTAATCCTCCAGTAGCCGCAGGAGATAATAACTGGTGGCAAGGTATTATAATGACAAGCACCACCGGAAGTAATCTGCAAGGAGTTACGGTTAAAAATGCTAGCAACGGCTTAGCAATTAGCGGCTCTCTTAGCGTTACAGGTCTGTCAATCAGTAATTCAATAAATGGCGTAACTGTTTCAAATAGCGGAACCGGCACAGTTGAATTAAATGCAATTACATTATCAAATATCACTGGAAAAGGTATAGTGGTTAATGCGGGAAAAACGATTATTCGTAATTCTACTTTAAGCAGTATATCAGGAAATGGTATTGAGGTTAATACTCCTAACGTTACAATTGATTGGACGACGATTACTGGTACAAAAACTGGTATATTTAACTCATCTACTGCAACAAATACAGTAATCACAAATTCAAGCATAACAGGAAATAATAAATCCGGTATATTTAATACTTTAGGCACAGTTAGCGTTACAAATTCAAAAATAGATTCAAACGCTTATCATGGTATCGTAAATTCAGGCGGTATCCTAACTATTAATAAATCTGATATATCAAACAATACTTCAAGAGGCATAATAGCCGCTGGAAATGGAACTACAACAGTACAAAATGTTACTGATACTGCAAACGGAAACGTAGGATTTGATATTATTACCTACAAACAAACAGCAGATAGTCTTGCTCCAAGCGTTACAGGCACAGCTGATACAGTTATGCCAACAGTATCGTTCTTGAATTCAAACATATTCAGCAACAGTAAAACCTCTACTCCTGCAAATATACAGGTAAGAAGCGCTGCTACAAAGGTTAGCCCAATTGCAGATTTCACAACAAACTGGTGGGGACAAACATCGGGCATACTAAATCTAGTATCAGTTACAACTCCTAATTCAGTAAACTATATTAACTGGAGAATCGCAGGCTTATATACAATAGGCGCAAGCTCAGATCTTAATCCTTCAAAAAGCATATCGCTGACATACCCAGTAGCTGGTCAGAGCGTAATTCAGAATCAGGATTTAACAGTAAAATGGACAAGCGCTGGCAACATTCCTTATGTAATACTTGTAAACAGAGTAGGCGCAGCAGAGTCATATCGCAGCGTAGTAGCAAACACAGGATCATATACATTCCAACCTACTGTTGCAAACAACGCAACTATTCTTGATCTTAAAGATTATGCGGCTGATAGTACTACAGTTATAGCTTCTGCTAATACTTATAAAGTAATAGCAAGCGCAATAACAATCAATAAACCGCTTACAGGCGATACTGTTACTTCAAATCAACCATATATAGTAAGATGGGTCGCTCCTTCTACAGTAACAAAAGTCTCGATCGCTTATGCAAAAGGCGGCGTATTTACTACATCTGACTCAACATTGTTAGCTTCTGCAGTAGACGCTACAACAGGAAGTTACAGCGTTACAATACCAAGCTCGCCAACAGGCGCGGTAGGTAAATTCAAAATAGTAAACTTTACTTCAGGTTCAGCAGCAGATTCAGCAGTTGTTACAGGCGTAAACACAGTTCCAACTCCTCCATGGACATTTACAAGAACAGGTTCTTCAATGAACATCGCAATTGATACGATCCAGTTCTTACCTGATAAATCAGCTGCGAACGGAGAGAATGCAGATGTTTACATTGGCGCATTTTATAATGACAGCAATAACAAATTAAAGAATTGCGGTTATGTAAGAGGTATTGTAACTGTTACTGGTGTAAACCAATACAGAGCATTAACAGTATGGGGCGACGATCCTACTACTTCTACAAAAGAAGGTCCTGCTGATGGCGATCCTGTATACTTAAAAGTATGGAAACAGTCATGGGGCACTTCAGATAGCACAATTAGAATTCGTCCAAATGGCAGTTTAGCTTCAGACACAAGCACATTCTTTACTTATACAAAAAATGCAACTGCAGTATTTGACTCAGTATTTTTTAGAACTGGCTCTGTATCAGTATCATCAAATGCAGATTCAGTAGTATTTGTTCTTTCAGGACTTACAGCGGCTGGATCAGCAGGAAAATGGTTCTTGGTATCAAGTTATGTAGTTCCAAATACTCCTACAATTGTAAGCGTAACAGATAGTTTAAGAGGCGCTTCAGCTGATTCTACTTTAGTATTAGCTAAAGACGGAAACGGCGGAGCTTACTGGCCGGCATTAAACATCAATGGAATTGATCCTCCTGCTGGCAATGGCTGGGTTGCTACACAGGCTTATTATCTAAAACTTCAGGGCGGCGTTGGCAACGATGATACCTTAAAGATATATGGCAATAAGATTGAACCTCAAACAACTCCTATTACTCTTTCAGCAGGATGGAACTGGGTAGCTTATCTAAGAGATTCTTCATTGAGCATTGCAAATGCTTTAAGTTCAATCTCTAAATATCTTGTAATAGTAAAAGACGATGCAGGAAAAGTTTACTGGCCGGCATATTCAATTAACGAAATTGGCGACATGGTTCCTGGTAAAGGATATCAGATCAAATTGTCAAGCGGCGACGTATTAACTTATCCGGCAAACACTTCAGCTTCAAAGAGCGTAGCTACAGCTACAAGCTCTAAAGAAACTGTACATTACATCGTAAAAACAAATTCAGATAATAGCTCAACAATTGGTATTCTTGAAACAGCTATTAAAGGAAAAGTATCAGCAAATGACGAAATAGGCGTATTCAATTCCGAAGGCAAATTAGTTGGAAGCTCTGTTTACACAAGCGGAAATGCCGCAGTTGTAGTATGGGGTCGTGAAAGCGCATCTAAGAGCGGTTTCGGAATGAAAGAAGGCGAAGCTTATACAATTAAAGTATGGAATGCAACTTCAGGAAGCGAAACAGAATTATCTGGAGTATCTTACTTGCAGGGAGCTGGCTCATACTCAGCAAACGGCATCAGCCTTGTTTCTAAAGTTCAGGGATTAGCTAACGTTATTCCTACAGAGTTCTCTATTTCGCAGAACTATCCTAATCCTTTTAATCCTTCTACTACTATTAACTTTGCATTACCACAAGACTCTAAAGTTAAAATTACAGTCTTTAACGTAATCGGTCAATTAGTATCAGAAGTTGTAAACGCAGAAATGAAAGCAGGATATCATCAGGTTAACTTCAACGCTGCAAAACTTGCAAGCGGAGTTTATTTCTATCAGATTAACGCTGGTAAATTTAACGTAACCAAAAAGATGAACTTGCTCAAGTAATTGCGATACGGCACATATCGCAAACCTCAAGCAAAAAACCCTCCCGATTATTCGGGAGGGTTTTTTGTGTTTTTATGGTATCGCAAAATTATTTATCTTGCTCTATAAAAAATAACCAAAGAGGAGTAGACTATGACTGCAAATATTAGCATGATAGAAAAGGCTTATGCAAGTTTGAGCGCTAAGATTGATAATGCGCGGAAAACGTTAAACCATCCGCTTACTTATGTTGAGAAAATTCTTTATTCGCATCTTTGGGATCCAGCTTTGGATGAATTAAAACGCGGAGTAGATTACGCCGACCTTGCTCCTGACCGGGTGGCAATGCAGGACGCTACTGCGCAAATGGCGCTGCTTCAGTTTATGTCTGCCGGAAGGACTTCTACCGCAGTTCCAGCCACTGTGCATTGCGACCACTTAATCCAGGCGCAGATTGGAGCGGCTGTAGATTTGGAAAACGCCAAAGAAGGAAATAAAGAAGTCTACGATTTTTTAGAAAGCGTTTCAAATAAATATGGTATTGGTTTTTGGCAGCCCGGCGCGGGAATTATACATCAGGTTGTTTTAGAAAATTACGCATTTCCCGGCGGCTTAATGATTGGCACTGATTCGCATACGCCTAACGCAGGCGGATTAGGTATGATTGCAATAGGCGTAGGCGGCGCTGACGCTGTCGACGTTATGGCAGGTATGGCTTGGGAACTTAAATGGCCGAAAATTATTGGCGTTAAACTTACGGGAAAATTATCAGGATGGGCTTCGCCCAAAGACGTTATTCTTAAGCTTGCTGGTTTGCTTACAGTGCGCGGCGGAACAGGCGCAATAGTTGAATACTTTGGCGAAGGAACAAAAAATATTTCGTGCACAGGCAAAGGGACAATATGCAACATGGGCGCAGAAATAGGAGCCACTACATCGGTCTTCCCTTTTGACGAAAAAATGGTCGCGTATCTTAAGTCCACAGGAAGAGAGGACGTAGCAGAATTAGCTGCAAACATCGCTCCCCTTTTAACCGCAGACGAAGAGGTTTTACAAACTCCGGAAAAATATTACGACCAGATAATTGAAATAAATCTTGATGAATTGGAGCCTTATATAAACGGTCCATTTACGCCTGATTTGGCATGGCCTATATCAAAAATGAAAGACGCGGTAAAAGAAAATAATTATCCTGATAAAATAAGCGTAGCTTTAATTGGCAGCTGCACAAATTCAAGCTATGAAGATATTGACCGCTCTGCAAGTATTGCGCGTCAGGCTTTGGCTAAAGGCTTAAAAGCTAAATCAAAATTTACGGTTACTCCCGGATCGGAACAGGTGCGGGCAACTATTGAAAGAGATGGACAATTAAAAACGCTTGAGGAAATTGGCGGAGTTGTTTTGGCTAACGCCTGCGGTCCCTGCATAGGAATGTGGAACCGCGTAGATGCTGACGCAAAAGAGAAAAACACAATTGTAACTTCATTCAACCGCAACTTTGCTAAAAGGAACGACGGTAATGCAGGCACATTAGCCTTTGTTGCAAGTCCTGAAATTACTACCGCTTTAGCGCTGGCGGGTAGTTTATCATTTAACCCAATTACTGACTCGCTGGTAACTGAAACTGGCGAAAAAATATTTCTAGATGAACCAGGCGGCAGGGAACTTCCGTTAAATGGATTTGATAAAGGCAGGGGCGGATTAGTTGAACCGCCTGCCGACGGCTCTACTGTTGAAGTTATTGTAAGTCCGGTCAGTTCGCGTTTGCAGCTGCTTGAGCCTTTTGCAGCATGGGACGGCGCCGATATGGACGGACTGTTTGTGCTGCTAAAAGCAAAAGGCAAATGTACTACCGACCATATTTCAATGGCGGGACCGTGGTTAAGATTCCGCGGGCATCTTGATAATATTTCCAACAATCTATTTCTTGGCGCAGTTAACGCGTATACTGGCGACGCCGGAAAAACAAAAAATATTCTTACACACGAGTATAAATCAATTCCGGAAGTTGCGCGCGATTATAAATTAGCGGGTAAAAGCTGGATAGTAATTGGAGACGAAAACTACGGCGAAGGTTCAAGCCGCGAACATGCAGCTTTGGAACCAAGGCATCTTGGCGGCAAGGCAATAATTGTAAAAAGCTTTGCGCGTATACACGAAACCAATTTAAAGAAGCAGGGAATGCTTCCGCTTACTTTTGCAAACCCTTCCGATTATGATAAAATACGCGAAGACGACATATCAGGCATTTATGGATTAAAAGAGTTCGCTCCTGGTAAACAGCTTGCGTTACGCATCCAACATTCAGACGGAACAAAAGAAGAAATTATGTTAAACCATACTTTTAACCAAAGACAAATTGAGTGGTTCAGGGCCGGAAGCGCGCTAAACCTTATTGCAAAAGGTTTGTAAGAAACTGAAAGATAGAATTATTAAGCAGGGTTATGCGTCACAACTGGCATATAACCCTGCTTTGTTTTAAATAAGTCGTTTGCTAATTGACGGATATTTTGTTAAATATAATTATATAAAAATTGCGCATGCAGATATTCAGCGGGAGAATTGTTGTGGGAAAAAAACATTGAGAAACTTTTCGGTATATAATTCCATTTAATAACTTTGCTGAATAAACGAATTATGCTAAAGAGCAAATTAGCGCAGGGCGGCTATAGTATTAGCTGTCATAAAGCGCTTGTGATGATTTTTCTAATATAATATGGGAGTTATTATGAGAAATATAAAATTCAATGTCCTGCTTTTGTTTGTTATTATTTTTTCTTGTTGCGCATTTCCGCAACGACAACAATATGGAAGGTTTGTGATTGTCCCGGATAATAATGCCGCCTTAGCAGCCAAAACAAAAGCTCAAATTATTTCGCCTTCAATTATTAATAAGCAAAACAGATTGTATAAAAATACTTCTGATAGTTTAGTTAACGACCATCCTAATTATTTCCCTCTTGCGATAGGAAACAAATGGCAGTTTTATCATCGATATAGGGATACCGAATTTATTGGTTATGGCGGTTATTATGAAACATATATGGACTCTGTAATTAGCGTTACCGTTATTGACGGGAAAAATTATTATAGCCTTGCTCAATGGAGCGATTTTTTACTAAGGTATGATGAAAACGAAAAAAAAATTGTATAGGCGTAGCAGCGCTAACTACGATGTGGTTATGATGGATTTTAGTTTAGAATACGGAGCTGCATTTGGATACGGAAAAATAGTTGGAGGAAGTCGAACGATATGCGGTCAAATATTTAACTATATGGGCACAACAGCTAAAAATCCTAATGATATGGATTATAATGAATCTGATGAATACTATTTTGAAAACCTGGGCTACGGGGAACAATATAATATGGAACTTATGAATGCCGCAGAAATGTCCGACGATACATATCTAATCCAAGCCATAATTAACGATACAACCGGCGTTAAATATTATAGGGATAGCGATACTACATCAATTACTACTCCAACTTTTTCTATAATAAATGACACTATGTTAATATCGTTTCAGATTAAGCACCCCAAAACGGCCTTTAATTACGGATATGATTACCTATCGCGGGGCGAGGGAGTTTGTTTTACTGATTCGGTATTAGTTTATAGCTATTATGTAAAAGACAATTCGATTAAAGCTAATTCTCCTGTCGTGGCATCAAGAGCTTTTAGGACCTCAAATTTTACTGCAAAGATAAAATTAGATTCTATTTTTTTTAAGGAAGGCGACTCTTTATTATTTAAAATAAAAACAAAGGATAAAGGGATAATTCCTGAATATGAGTTATTTCCAAGCGGAGGTTATTATAAACTTGTTTTCGATACTCTGATAGCGGGCGTAAATGATAAAAGAACAAATAGCGTTTACTCTTATAAACTCGAACAGAATTATCCCAATCCATTTAATCCGTCTACAACTATAAGTTATCAGATGCCCAAAAGTTCTAAGGTTAGTTTGAAAATTTATAATATGCTGGGACAGGAAGTTGCGACTCTTGTAAATGCTTATATGGAAGCGGGAGCGCATTCGGTTACATTTAATGCAGGCAAATTAGCAAGCGGAGTATATCTTTATAAGCTTGATGCGGGAAGTTTTTCGTTGAGCCGGAAAATGATATTGGCTAAATAATTTTTATGGTAAATATAATTGTGATTTAAAACACGGCGGATAATGATCTGATTATTTAAATTAAATTCGGAATGCGAATGCTTTGTTAATACGGGGTATTTGCAACTGTTCGGGCTGGTTATATTTTTCTCCACAATTTATAATGCAGAGAGCGCCTTTAATAAAATATAAAGACGCTCTTTTTAAATTCACTAAACTTCGCCGCTTGCCTGAAGTTTTTCAGCGCGGTCTGCAATTTTTAGCTGTTCAATCAGTTCGAACATTTCTCCTTCCATAATGTTGGAAAGGTTATAAAGAGTTAAACCAATTCTGTGGTCGGTAACTCTGTTCTGCGGAAAATTATAAGTCCTGATTTTGTCGCTTCGGTCGCCGCTTCTTACCATAGTTTTCCGTTGTGCGGAAATCTCGCTTGTCTGCTCTTTAAGTTTTAAATCGTAAAGACGGGCGCGTAAAACTTTTAAAGCCTTCTGACGGTTTTTCAACTGCGATCTTTCATCTTGGCACTGCACAACAAGTCCGGTTGGAAGGTGAGTAATTCTGATAGCTGTTTCAACTTTGTTTACGTTCTGACCGCCTGCGCCGCC
>WSSedL1CaDRAFT_10001908_pt1 | contig 11359 bp, 11 predicted proteins | sample WetSurSL1Cattail_FD_9464 | JGI IMG/M metagenome (IMG submission 9464)
TATATCGGATAAACAATGAGACGGTTTCAATTCAAAAAAGGCATGAACATGGTCTTTAAATCCATTAACGGCAAGGGAATATTCGTCAGAGTTATTCAGTATGCCGGTAATGTATTTGAAAAGATCAGGTCGAAATGAGTTTAATAATAAGTTTTCTTTCCCAAATACAGTAAAAACAACATGAATGTTTATTTGCGAATATGTATTGGCCATTGAATATTGAATTAGAGGTTTTAGTCAAAAATAAAAATAATTCAAAAAAGCTATTGTCATTTTAAACAATAATATTCAAATTGTTACTACCATAATGTCGTTCCTACGGAACTTTTGACTATTTGGGTAATTACTTTTACTACCATAATGTCGTCCCTACAGGACTTTTGACTATTTGGGTAATTGGTTTTACTACCATAATGTCGTCCCTACAGGACTTTTGACTATTGGGTAATTGGTTGTACTATCATAATGTCGTTCGAATTCCCGATATTGTCAAGTGCTCCTTGATTATCTTTTTTGAAGTTCGATTTATAAATCGAGTACATATAAATAATAAAGTAAGTATTGATTATAATAAATACTATTTTAAAAATTGAACGGAACTAGTAAATGCCACTTATAGAAGTTCCGGAGGAACGGTATTATGGTAGAAAAAGGAATTACCTTAATAGCTCAAAGTCCCGTAGGGACGACATTATATTTGCGTGATATAAATTCAAATTACTTTCAATCCTCATAGAATTCGAATAAATATCTTGGGTCATATTCAATCTCAAATTTTTTAAGCAATTCAAGATATTCCTCTTTGAATGATTGCTTTTGATGATGGTGTTCCTGGTTAATTATATAGTTTATTACATTATTTCGTTGAGATCTTGAATATGAAAATGACCCGTAACCTTCCTGCCATGCAAATTTTCCTTTAACGAATTTATTATCATTGATCCATTTCGACGAATTGGTTTTCACGATCTTCACTATATCGGATAAACAATGAGACGGTTTCAATTCAAAAAAGGCATGAACATGGTCTTTAAATCCATTAACGGCAAGGGAATATTCGCCAGAGTTATTCAGTATGCCGGTAATGTATTTGAAAAGATCAGGTCGAAATGAGTTTAATAATAAGTTTTCTTTCCCAAATGCAGTAAAAACAACATGAATGTTTATTTGCGAATATGTATTGGCCATTGAATATTGAATTAGAGGTTTTAGTCAAAAATAAAAAATAATTCAATAATGCTATTGTCATTATTTAAACAATCATATTCCAATTGTTATTACCATAATGTCGTCCCTACAGGACTTTTGACTATGGTGTAATTGGTTTTACTACCATAATGTCGTCCCTACAGGACTTTTGACTATTTGGTAATCGGTTTTACTACCATAATGTCGTTCCTACAGGACTTTTGACTATTGTGTAATTGCTTTTACTACCATAATGTCGTCCCTACAGGACTTTTGACTATTTGTGTAATTGGTTTTACTACCATAATGTTGTCCCTCCGGGACTTTTGACTATTGTGTAATTGGTTTTACCACCATAATTGTCGTTCCTACAGGACTTTTGACTATTGTGTAATTGGTTTTTACCACCATAATTGTCGTTCCTACAGGACTTTTGACTATTGTGTAATTGGTTTTTACTACCATAATTGTCGTTCCTCCCTTCATTTGGCTAAGAGGTTCTGTTCTAGAGCTAATTTCTGTGCCTGGATAATTTTAAAATTTGAGATTACAAAGAATAGTAGAAATAAATTGATCTACGATAATATATTTAATTCCTGCTGACATACGGTTGTCACCTTACCGTTATAGTTTTGTATCAAAGTTGAGTGAGTCGAAACCGCCATTCAAGTATAATACACCAAACGATGAAAAAAATTATTGATGATTTCAAAGCCTTTGAAGGTCAGCATTGCGAAACAACAGCTATTGGGAACCTTTTAAAACACAATGGTATCCATTTATCTGAGCCCATACTTTTCGGCATAGGTGAGGGGATCGGATATATTTTCTGGAATATGAAAACAATGGATTTCCCGTTTTTAGGTGGCCGCACCAAACCCGACCAGATTACGCTAAACATCGCAAATAGTCTGAATTTAAAATTGGATGTGCAGGAAACAGCCTCTGTGGGTAAGGCGTGGGATACAGTAAAGGCTAAGATCGATCAGAATATACCGGTTGGATTGAAACTGGATTGTTATTACCTTGATTATTTTACCCATAAGTTCCATTTTGCTGCTCATTATGCCGCTTTATATGGGTATGATACTGATGATGCATGGTTAGCCGATACTACACAGCAGGGAACCCGGGCAAAAACTAAGTTGAAAAATCTTGCACTGGCCAGGAATGAAAAAGGCCCGATGTCGTCGCGCAACTTATCGTTTACTTTTCAAAAGACCCGGGAATTACCTGATCTTAAAAACGTAATTATTGGCGCAATCACAAGAAATGCTAACGAATATCTGAATCCACCCATCCAAAATGTTTCTTATAAAGGAATAGCAAAAACGAGTAAAGAAATATTCAAATGGTTTAACACATCAAAGAATATTGAAAATGATTTTCAGTTGCAAGCGGTGATGATGGAGAAAGCAGGTACTGGTGGTGCACTATTTCGAACTATGTACACCAATTTTCTGAAGGAAAGCTATGATCTGCTAAAGCTCGAAACATTGGATCGCGGATATCAGAACTTCAGGGAAATAGCAGCGCTTTGGAGCCAGGTGTCTTCTTGTTTTGAGAAAGTTGCCAAAACAAAAAACGTCAATTATATTAAAGAAGCATCAGAAATCTTAATGACAATTTCCGTGTTGGAAAAAAATACCATGGAAATTTTGGTTAAAATAGGTGAAACTTCTTAAAATGATTTATTTTTATGTGGGATAGATTTGAAGGGTTTTTAAGTTGGCTGAGGGTTACGAACTACTGGTTAAGGTTTGCCGTAAATTCATTGCAAGTCGCAGGTTTCGTGTTACGAATATTGATCAATGCTATAGTTTCCAAGCTATTCGAAACTTCTTTAAACCCTGAACCTTAAACATTGAACTTATTTCAGAATGAGCAATTTACAAGATCATATTAACATTGGTAAAGATTGTGCCAAAAAATTACAGCAGGTGGGTATTAATACCTTTGAAGAATTGCAGGCTGTTGGCAGCGAGCAGGCATTTTTACGCATCAAAGCCATTGATTCGGGCGCTTGTTTAAGCATGCTTTCAGCCCTCGAGGGCGCCATAATGGATATTCGCTGGCACAACCTTCCACCCGAACGAAAACAGGATCTAATACGGTTTTTTAATGAAACAAAGAAAATGAAAGTGTTTAAATAAAGTTAAGGTGCAAAGTTTAAGGTTCAGGGATGAACTTCTTTAAATTTTACATAAGTCATGTTTCAATTATTTAAGGTTTGAAAACACGAGTTGGATTTAGTTATGATGATTAATCAAAGCTATTGTTTAGGTTTATGAAGCTTATTAGTATCGCTTCTTTTCGAAACAAACCATAAGCGCCGAACATAAGAATTAGCCTTTTTGTCGAGATATCCACGGCGCTAAAAGTTGTTGTTGTTTTACCAGGGACGTTGCCTCTGGCTATAAATATGTCGCCCTTACAGGGCTAGGATGCAATGAATAATAGAATTTTTAAATATGAGTTTCTTTTAACTAAAATTTACTAGGGTCAGAAAGCTTTGAAATTCTCAAGCTGTTCGAAACCTCTTTAGACTTTGTACTTAGGACTTTATACTAAAATTATGAGATACATCGAAGCCAAAACCATATTATCTCCGGTAAAACAGGGGCCGGACAATATCTTTGGCTTAAAATATAACATGAATCTTTACAGGGGGTGTCAACATGGTTGTATTTATTGCGATTCGCGAAGTGATTGTTATAAGTTGGGCGATTTGTCTGACATCAGGGCTAAGGAAAATGCGCTCATTTTGCTTGAAAAAGAACTAAAAAGTAAAAGGGTACGAGGTACCATTGGCTTTGGGAGCATGAACGATCCTTATATGCCAGTCGAAAAAGAAATGGAACTCACACGAGGTGCGTTAAAGTTGATCAACAGGTATAACTATCCCATTCATATTATTACAAAAAGTGATTTGGTTATTCGTGATATAGACTTATTTAAAGAAATCAGCAGGAGCTATGTGGCCATTTCTCTTACCATTACAGCTGCTGATGATCAATTGTCGGCCCAAATAGAACCGGGGGCTCCGGTTTCATCAAAAAGATTTGAGGCAATCAGAAAACTATCTGAAAATGGAATACATACAGGTATAATGCTAATGCCTGTTTTACCTTTTATTACAGATGAAAAAGAAAACATTGAATACATAGTAACCAAAGGCAAGGAATGCGGGGCTCAATACATTTTAGCTTTTATGGGCATGACACTGCGCGAAGGACAGCGGGAATATTTTTATGATCAGTTGGACAAACGATTCCCGGGATTGAGGGAAAAATATACCTCCGCCTTCGGGAATGATTATAACTGCTCGACCCCGAATCATAAAAGTCTTTACAATGCTTTTTATGCAAGCTGTTACAAAAATTCCATTCAAACTCAAATGGAATTTCACAAGCCTATTGAACCTAAGCAGTTAACTCTTTTTTAAAACTTAATACGAATATCATGTTCAGACCTGAATTTAACGATTCAATCCGCTTCGGTTGTATAGATTATCATTGTATCGAGGTTGTTAATTTTTACCCTGATAGATAAGTCCGGAGGACTTAAATATGAATAACCCCCAATGAAATTGGGGGTACATAGACAATTTATAATTGCAACCCCGAAGTGGGTTGAATAGATATATTAATGAAAATTAATAACATAAGTAAAACTTAATATCACAAAACCATGGAAAAACAAATAACCAATGATGCAAAGATGATCGCCTTTTGCGGTCTTTATTGTGCTGCCTGTGGAAAATACACCAAGGGAAGTTGTCCCGGATGTGCTGAAAATGCTAAAGCCACCTGGTGTAAAATACGTTCATGCAACCTTGAAAAAGGCTATAAAAGCTGTGCCGACTGCAAGGAATTCAGCAATCCAATGGACTGCAAGAAATTCAATAATATATTCTCCAAATTCTTTGCGATGGTGTTTCGTTCCGATCGTAATGCCTGCATAACTATGATCAAAGAGCAGGGATACGAGGGTTTTGCTGCACATATGTCGGAGAATAAGCTGCAATCCTTGAAAAGAGTATCGTGAATTGGGGTTCAAAGTTCAAGGTTTAAAGAAGTTTCGAATAACTTTAAACCACTAAACCACTAAACCACTAAACCACTAAGCCACTAAACCGCTAAACTTTAAACCGTGAACATTAACTTATCTTCTCGCCTCACTTCCGACGGTTCAAAAACGATTTTCTCTGAAACTTTTCAGGAGAGTTATCATTCTATTAATGGCGCAGTTACTGAGTCGATGCATGTATTTTTGAATGCAGGCTTTGCAGAATGTGATAAGAATCCCATCAGTATTTTTGAGGTAGGCTTTGGTACCGGACTCAATGCTTACCTAACGTATCTTGAAGCTGATAAGCAAAAGATACAGGTAAACTACCATTCCATTGAACTGTTTCCGCTTGATGATTCCATGATTAGAATACTGGATTATCCCGCTTTTCTGAAAGCCGACGAAAATATTTTCAGCGCTTTGCATGGGGCCTCCTGGAATGAAGCAGTTGCTATTTCCTCAACTTTTAAACTTATGAAGATTAAGGAGGATTTGCTGGAAGTCAATCTCACCAATCAGTATGACCTTATTTATTTTGATGCATTTTCTCCATCTCAGCAACCAGCATTATGGGAGGAATCGGTGTTTTTAAAATTATACCAGCATTTAAATACCGGAGGCATACTTACTACTTATTGCGCTAAGGGAGATGTTCGCCGGACATTAAAAGGAATTGGATTTGTCACGGAACGTTTGCCGGGGCCTCCGGGGAAGCATGAGATGTTAAGAGCCAAAAAAGGCTGAGTGGTTGCTCAGCCTTAACAAAAAGACTTTGGTTTTTACGCTTTGGCCCCAAGAAGTTCGATTTCTTTCACATTGACAGTGAGTGAAGACTTAACACCACCACCTTTTGCTTCATAACCTTCGCTGGCAGGTATACCCTCGAGGTAAACCTTTTGACCCTTTTTCAGATAATCCGTAATTTTAACGCTTTGACCGTCGTTTTTCCAAAGAACGGCTTTTACCCATTCGGTTTTCTCTACTTTTTTGCCATCAGAATCCTTGTAATCCTGGTTTACGGCAACATTGAAATTAATTGCTTTTTTACTACCTACCTCTCGCACTTCGCAATCATTGCCGAGTGCGCCGGTTAACATAATTTTGAACATAAATTTGAATTTAGGTGAATAATGATTTATTTGAAAATAGAAACTAACTAACTACTGATTCTCTTGATGGTGTTGTTTTTCTTCCTCTCTACGTTCTTGTTCCCTACGATATATAATATAAATAACTACTCCAATAGTAAGTAGTAGTATAAGCCTTGTATAGTCTGAAAAAGCATACATATTGTCAAAAATTAAATTTGATCTTCAGAGACTATATTCTTCACCCAATATTAAATAAAAAAAATATAATTTTAAAGAATCCGTTTAATAATTCTGAGGTTATGCAGATGAATTTTTAGTTTAGTATCGTAAATGCCCTTGTGGTCTAACTGATCGATGCGAACCCTGCCAAGTGAGTGTATAATTCCTTTATTTTCAAGAATAATTCCGACATGAATGATCTTGCCATCTTCCCTGTTAAAGAATGCCAGATCTCCTGGTTTTGCTTCTTCAACGCTGTTAACCGTTTTGCCCATCTCAGCTTGTTGATGTGCATCTCTGGGAAGTGAAATCCCATTAATCTTGAATACAACCTGCGTAAATCCGGAACAATCGATACCAAAAATAGTTCTGCCACCCCACATGTAAGGCGTATTCCAGTATTTTTTTGCTGTACCTGTAATGTCGACGGGCCCATCGGGATAACGAAGTTCTGCATCATTTTCCAGACTCAGAATATGATCTCCGAACTGAATCTGATTTCGATCATGTATTAGCAACGTACTTCCCCCTGCCAAATAAGTAACGGGAAGATTGGTTTCTGGTGAAAGCACCCTGCAAACGGGTTCCTTTAAAAATGCTTTTTGGGCATTTTTATATTTATTGAATTCGTCTGCGCTCAAAGCATTTAACATGCCTGTAGTCAGCCATCCTTTGTAATTATCCAAATGACATTTGACGTAACTCCAGGAGCCTTTCTTGTCGAGTATTTCAACCGTCTCGCCAAACAATAATTGTGTAGTCATTTCACTTCTTTCAGCCGGGTCTTTTCTTACCGGGATCATTGTAAGCTGACAAATTCCGTACGATGCCATAAGCTAAAAGTTACAAGTTCAAAGTTCAGGGTTCAAAGTTATGGATTTCTTTAAATTTTGAACTTTAAACTTTAGACTTTAAACTTTGTGCTTTGTACTCAAAAAACTATATTTTTGCTCTTCGCAAAAACTTATCATTGCTTTATGAATATTTCATACAATTGGCTAAAACAATACATAGATATTGATTTGCCTGCCGGAGAAGTAAGTAAGATATTAACCAGCATTGGCTTGGAAGTGGAAGGTGTAGAAACTTTCGAAACTGTTAAAGGTGGTTTGGAAGGTTTTGTAATAGGTGAAGTAAAAACCTGCGCAAAACATCCGAATGCTGATAAGCTCAGTGTTACGACCGTTGATATAGGCGCGGCTGAAGTATTGCCCATTGTTTGTGGTGCGCCCAATGTTGCTGCCGGTCAGAAAGTAATTGTTGCCACCGTTGGAACAACAATATATAAAGGTGAAGAGAATTTCAAAATTCAGAAAGCCAAGATTCGCGGTGAAGTTTCCGAAGGCATGATTTGCGCTGAAGACGAATTAGGCATAGGAACTTCGCATGATGGTATAATGGTGCTTGACTCAACAGTAAAAATAGGAACTCCTGCAAAAGATTATTTTAATGTCTCATTGGATCAGATTTTTGTAATCGGACTTACGCCTAACCGCGTTGATGCTGCTTCCCATTTTGGTGTAGCCCGCGATCTGGTTGCTTATTTAAGTCAGGAGAAAAATACAAACCTCAAGAAGCCGTCCATCGATAATTTTAAGATTGATAATAATGATCGGATCATTGATGTTGTAGTTGAGAATGAAGAAGCCTGCCAGCGATATTCGGGCGTTACCATTACAGGTGTTAGCGTTAAACCTTCACCTGAATGGTTGCAAAACAGATTGAAATCGATCGGGCAAAACCCAATCAATAATGTTGTGGACGTTACCAATTTTATCTTGCATGAGCTCGGTCAGCCATTACATGCATTTGATGCAGATAAGGTGACAGGCGGTAAGGTGGTTGTAAAAACCATGCCTGAAGGAACGAAATTCCGCACGCTCGACAATAATGAACGGACACTGGCGCCAAACGACCTGATGATATGTAATACGGTAGATGGGATGTGTATTGCCGGTGTATTTGGAGGCATTGAATCCGGTGTAACCGAACAAACCAAAAGCATCTTTTTGGAAAGCGCTCGTTTTAACCCGGTTTTTGTACGTAAAACCGCCAAGTATCATCAGTTAAACACAGATGCATCGTTCCTGTTTGAAAGGGGCACCGATCCTGATATGACCGTATTTGCATTGAAACGCGCAGCCATGCTCATCAAAGAAGTGGCGGGAGGTAATATCTCTTCACCGGTTATTGATGTGTACCCTTCACCAATTAAGGCATTTGAAGTGGATGTGATGTATGACTATATCGACATGCTCATCGGCAAACGTATTGAACATGATATTATTAAAAAGATACTTGTTAGTCTTGATATTAGAATAGCCCAGGAAACACCTGAAGGATTGAAATTATTAGTGGCTCCCTACCGTGTGGATGTTCAAAGACCAGCGGATGTTCTTGAGGAAATCCTTCGCATTTATGGGTATAACAATGTGGAAATTTCGGAAAGCATTCATGGAACATTGAGCTACATTAGCAAGCCTGATAAGGAAAAGGTTGTCAATACTATTTCGGATTGGCTAAGCAGCAATGGGTTTCATGAGATGATGAACAATTCACTCACCAAAAGCGTCTATTACGAAGGACTAGATTCTTATAAACCTGAAAACCTTGTTTTTTTACTTAATCCATTGAGTCAGGATTTGAACAGTATGCGACAAACTCTTTTATTTGGGGGGCTTGAAACCATTGTTCACAATACCAACCGTAAAAACGCAGATCTCAAGCTGTATGAGTTTGGCAATATCTATAAAAAAGAACCGGAAAATAAGACTCAGGTTCTTTCCGGATATACTGAGGAAATGCACCTTGCAATGTTCGTAACCGGATTAAAACACTCACCAAACTGGATTACAAAGGAAGAAGCAACCAGCTTCTACTTCCTAAAGGTGTTTTCGGAAAATATTCTGAAACGTATGGGATTGGATCCTGAGAAATTTCAAATCAACGAGATTACGGACGATATTTATTCCGAAGGGCTGGTATATAACTTAAATAATAAGGTAATAGCTGCTATTGGCATACTTCAGAAAAAAATATTGCAGAAAACGGATGTAAAAGCTCCTGTTTATTATGCTGATTTCAATTGGAACAACGTAATGAAGCTGATTCAGCCGGATAAAGTTGCATTTGAAGAGCTGCCACGATTCCCGGAAGTGCGCCGTGACTTATCGATGGTGTTGGATAAGGAAATTAAATTCTCCCAAATTCGTTTGATAGCATCAAAAACTGAAAAGAAACTGCTGAAAAAGATTAATTTGTTTGATGTTTACGAAGGGGATAAAATTGCTGAAGGTAAAAAGTCTTATGCTGTGAGTTTTATTTTACAGGACGCTGAGAAAACACTTACCGATCAGCAAATTGATAAAATAATGAGCAGTTTGGCACAATCGCTCGAAAAGGAATTGGGAGTTCAAATAAGAAGCTGAATAAAAAATTTTGATAACGACTTTTAAAATATATCTTTAAAACAAAAAATCTAAACCATAAGAAAACTAATTTAATATGAGCTCAATTACTAATAAATTAAAATTCAGAGAAAAACTTGGATATGGATTCGGCGATCTAGCCTCCTGTCTTTTCTGGGCTACGATCATGACGCAATTGCTTTTCTTTTATACCGATATTTTCGGTTTAACGGGGAAGGCCGCTGGTTTAATGTTTTTAGTTTCCAGATTACTGGATGCAGGATTTGACGTGATAATTGGCATGACAGCAGACAGAACCAAAAGCCGTTGGGGAAAATTCAGACCATATATATTATGGGGAGCGATTCCTCTTTGTGTTTTAGCCGTTTTAACATTTACAACACCAGGGTTTGGAGAAGCAGGTAAACTTGTTTATGCTTATTCTACCTTTATTCTGTTCATGTGTTTATATTCAACGGTTAACATTCCTTATACAGCCTTATTAGGAGTTATCAGTAGCGATCCTGTTGAAAGAACCAGCGCTTCATCTTTTAAATTTATTGGTGCCTATTTAGGTGGTATAATCGTTTCAGCCACAGTACTGCCATTTGCAGCCTATTTTGGTCACGAGAGTGCACAAAAAGGATGGCAAATGACCATGGTTATTTATGCCATAGCGGCTGCTGTTTTCTTTCTCATTACTTTTCTTTCTACAAAAGAACGCATACAACCCATCGCTAAAGAAAAAACTTCTATTAAAGATGACTTAAACGATTTGTCCAAGAATATTCCTTGGATGATGCTGTTTATTGTCACTATTCTTTTTATCTTATTTGTATGCATCCGTTTAAGTGTTACCACGCATTATTTTAAATATTATGTAGGAGATCAGGTTGTGCCTTGGCTTGCTCATTTTCTGAATTTCTTTTATCAATACATAGCTAATCCAATATATAACTTGTTTGGAAAAGAATCAATTACGATGTATGAGGTAACCCATAAATTTGGCTATGAAGTACTCGCTACTATATTTAATACTGTTGGTCAGTCGCTATCTTTGGTGGGTGTTGTGATTGTTCCCTGGGTTGCTAAAATATTCGGAAGAAAAAGAGCTGTTATTATTCTTTTCATTCTTGCAATGATATTTACAGCCTCATTTTATGTGTTTAAACCGGAAAATGTGACACTTATTTTAACTTTCCAAGTTTTCGGATCTATCACAGGTGGGCCGATTTCAGCTTTATTATGGGTTTTATATGCTGATACTGCTGACTATTCTGAGTGGAAAACCGGAAGAAGGGCTACAGGACTTGTTTTTTCAGCATCAATTATGTCGAATAAAATAGGATGGGCTGTAGGTGGTATGATAGCTGGTGTAATACT